>Ga0233438_10000662_pt1 | contig 42406 bp, 65 predicted proteins | sample SI_123_September_FD_182720 | JGI IMG/M metagenome (GOLD analysis project Ga0233438, IMG submission 182720) | Seawater microbial communities from Saanich Inlet, British Columbia, Canada - SI_123_September2016_10_MG | ecosystem: Environmental > Aquatic > Marine > Inlet | place: Canada: British...
CCCATTTGAGTTTTTAGTAAGTATGCTGTCTTACCTGCTGGAACAGTGTAAACAGCCATAAGGGTTTGTGCTTGATCTTCGATAATCTTCGCAGCTACAGTACCACCCATAGTTAATGACACGTCAGCATCATTATTAGTATCAACCATGTTTGCTCTAAAGATACGAGAAAATACTGTGGATCCTGTTGCACCTATATTGATTGTTTCTGATGCTGCAATGTGATTAGCATCAAGACCTTGAACTAAAACCGAAGCACCTGAGTTTTGTGTAGAAGCGACTGCAACAACACTATCGGCTGGATATGGATAAACTACAGCGCCATTGTTGCCATCCCAAATAGTACCAGCTGTTACATCACCGTCAGTCGCACCAAACTTATTGATGTGACCATAACCGTCCACAACACCTGCAGCAATTGGAATATTTGCAGACGCTCCAAAACTACTAATGATATTACCATCTTTATCTGCAAGCGCGACTACTTGTATACGGGATGTACCACTTGGAGCTTTTACTGTAAGAGTTTTATTCACCATTTTACTTTATCTGCCCAGTATGCTGCCGACATCTTGCCTTTTGCGATGTTCTTTGCATGACGAGCCTTAAAGCTGCGACGCTTGGCTTTCATAGCCTCACTTTCGCCAGCTTTGGGTTTTCCTGCTGTTTTAGCGCCTTTCTGACCAAATCGAATAGTTTTAATTTTACTTCCTACTTTAGCTACAACAATGTGGGACTTCTTTTGATGCCTGGGAGTGCGCTTTGGCTTGTTGAACCCCGAGACTCCCGCACGTTTCAGAGCGGGGTGCTTTTTTCTACCTCCCTTTCTTTTTGCGGGCACTTTTCTTTCTCTTCCCTAAAGCTACACGCTTTTTAATTAAGGACCTAGGAACAGTCTTACCTTCCTTATAGAGTTTTGCAATTCGTTTAATTGCACTAGCAAGTTGAGTACGGCGCTTACCTTTAGTACCACTAAGATACTTTTTAGGTATACGCGTTTTTTTATCCTTGGGCGGGCCTCTTCGTTTCTTCATACAATATAATCTAGATAACGAATATTTGTGCTTGTATCAAGCTTTCCGTTCTGGTCATAAGTAATGACAGTATAAATAGTATCAGTTACTTTATATCTGTTATCAGGAGCTTTTGCAACTGATTGAACCGAATAATCTTTTTCCCAATTATTAACTATGGGACTAATAGAGTTAACCTCCATTTTATCGTTTTTTAGGCGTCTTACGCTTCTTGGCTCCACGCTTAATATCATTGTCTTGCGAGTGCCCTCCTTTAATAAATGAGTTTACACGTCCCATAGCCCATCCAGCCATACCTACGCCTGCGCGAGATCCGGAAGATAAGAAGGCTCCCTGCCCTCGTCGGTATACTTTAACAAGCTGCCCTAGAGTGAACCGGGTTTTCTTTGCTTTTGCGGCGAGGGTTTTTCGGGTCGCAGCAGAAAGAGATCTAGCTGTCCTCTTCGTCCTCGTCGTCGTCTTCCTCGAGCTCTTCCTCACTGGGCTCTTCCGCTTTACTGACCGCCTTTTGCGTACCGGCATTAGGATTCTCTTTCATAAACTTTAGCAGTTCACGTCTTGTTCTAAATCTTGCAATTTCTTTACCTTCTACAGTTTTTAGAACCCAAGAGTTATTTTGAAATGTATATACCATTTTACTCTCCTTTATTAAGGTCTACGAGGTTATGGCCCCATTTGGCCCACGCAATGTGTGCGAACCAGCCAAGTACTGCTCCAATCAATAAGTCAATCATTTTTTACCTCGCTTCTTTTTCTTGAGAATTGCTGCTCGCAATGCGGGCGGCAACTTCTTCTGTTTGGCTGTTAAGCCCTTCTTAGCCATCTTTTTCTTGCCGCGCTTTTTTGCAGCTTTTGAAGGTCTACCACGCTTTTTACCGTAAGTTCCTTTACCGTAAGGCATCTAGGTTCTCATGCGCTTTCGCGTCTATGGAAGATATGAATAGTTGTCCTTCCAATTTTGTACTTCGTCTAAATAGCAATTATGCTGTTGACTCTTTACCCATGATAGTTCTTGAATGATACGATTGTACCATTGCTTATCATATTCATCGTGAGCTTTGGACATATCTTGTTTGAGTTGAGCAATTCTCACGTTAATGTACTTTTCTAAGTCTTTTTCTCTTCCACGTCTCATAGTCGTCTCTTAAAACTTTCAAGTAATGGTAATAAATCTTGCTTGTGCTCATACACAACTTCATTATTAAATAAATTTATAACTACTAAACTAAGCTCTGTTTCTGTATCGACCATTTTAGTCTCAATTCTAAACTTTGAGTTTATAAAAAGCTATAAATTTATTTAAGATTTTACATCATTTTTCTAAGTCTTTTTCTCTTCCACGTCTCATAGTCGTCTCTTAAAACTTTCAAGTAATGGTAATAAATCTTGCTTGTGCTCATACACAACTTCATTGTTAAATAAATTTATAACTACTAAACTAAGCTCTGTTTCTGTATCGACTATTTTAGTCTCAATTCTAAACTTTGACTTAATTAGGTCTATAAATTTATTTAACATTTTACATCATGTGAGAGGCGAGCAGTCCCAGTAAAAACAAAAGGGCTGCACCTCCTCCTGCTATAAGTCGGCTTTCAATTCGTGCTATGCCTTCGTCAATATCATCTAAACGATTAAAAGTAGTTTTCCATCGCTCTTCACACTGAGCTTCATGAGCAGCCATTTCTACTTCCATAACTCGTACTCTTTCGTCTATATTAGTCATTTTAGTATTGTAAGAATAAGAAACAAAGTAGGGACAAATACTACAAGACCACAAATACCGTATACAACATACATAATTAGCTGCATCATTTCGTCGTGGCGTTGACGTTCTTCTCTCTCTCTTTTCTCTCTTTCTTCCTTGGCTTGTTTTTGAAAGGCTAGCCAGTCGTCCCACATTCCTGGGCGTCCTGCCCATATCATTTGATCCTTTAAGTGCTCTTCCATCTCCTTGATCTTCTCAAGTTCCATGAAAGCTTGCATATCACTTTTGTACCCTTTTGCATTCGACTTTTTTTGCAAAGCAGTTTTTTGGTCAAAAAATTGTGCAACTACGCCGCCCATCTCATATAGGTCTTTGCCGTTACCAATTGCTTCTTTAATTACGCCGAAAGCTGCATTTGCGATCGCAAGTTCTGCGAGCATTGAAGTTCTCTAGGATTATTCCTCCTTGAGTAGTTTCTCCATTAGCTTGCCATAGTTGCCTTGGCCAAATGGCAAACCCTCACTATTGATTTGTACGTTGTTTTGAGTTCTGATGACTCCATTTTCGGCTTTTACCATTTCGGCTTGAGCCTTAATTTCATCCATTCTCATACGATGCGCCATCTGAAGTAAGTCTGCCAAGTCTTTACTTGAGTATACTCCCGTTTCTTGCGCCTCCTCTAACTTTGATTTGATGATTTCGTCAAGGGCTGTAGCAATGTTATTTTTGTTACGAAACCCCATGTCTAAGTATACAGTATCAATATACTTTTTTACTTCTCGCTTATTTAGTATATCAACAACTTTATTTTCCGGAACGGCCAAATACTCGCACACCGCACGAATATTTCCAAATTGCAAATAGCAATTTGCCACTTCCAACCCCTCTGGAGAGATTGTTGTTAATTCCTTACTCATTTTTAATTATACCTCTACACAGGTGGTTTGTCAAGATTTAAATTTCGATAGTGTTTCCATAACTTGTACGCATATTCCGCTTGTTTTGGACAATGTACGGGGTTATATGTAATATAAGACATAAACTCTTTAAGCTCCCCACTGATCTGCCATTGCTGCGGCAATTCCAAAGAACGTGACAGATCGTTCTTTGCCTTGTCCTCCTCCGAATTTATCATACCCAGTATCTCCTTGGTTTCCCCATCGCGGCTTTCCATCTACAATTCGGGGTGGAACATTTTCTGTTGGTGTTAAGGGTGCCAAGCCCCTCAGCCACAGGCCCGTTTTCTTTGACGCATCTTCTGAGTAGTTATAGGGCTGGACGTATTGGGGCTTTGGCATAAAGTCTAGTCGAGTATTTATACACCCGACCGGGTTTTCAATGCACATTTTATTTACTGGTGCTCTCCACATTTGTGTGATGAATTCCAGGGCTTCTTCTGTTTTTTCTGCTCTTCCCGGGATCTTGTTGTTCCAATGTAATCCAGAAGAAGCCAAATAGGTGCAAGGAGGGTGCAAAATAGCAAGATCCCATGAACGGTCATATAAGACATCTAGTACATCTCCTTGAATATGAGGCCCTCGAGCCTCCGTCGGCAGTAAGTCACACGAGATTGCGTCGTGCCCCATCGCGATAAAACAGTCGCGTACTGTTCCACTAAACTCACAACCTACTAATACTTTCAATTCTAACCACCGTAGATTTTAATATATCTGAGTAGGAGCCATCCTGCAACTTAACTACTAGGCGCTCACTACTTCCATTATTTAATTCCTTGGGCATTGTGCCTACTATTTCAAGTATATGGCCTTTTGTCCAATGTTTGTAAATTACTTTAATCATGTGTACCTCTGAGAAGCTAGGGTATATTGTATCTCGAAACACCACTAAAAGTCAAGATGTTTTTTTAGTTAGGGGGTAATAAAAAAGGGGCCGTAGCCCCTTGTTTCTGCCGTAGCCCCCTAAAAGTTGTATGAAACTGTCATACCAAAAGTTCTCGGAGCGTTGAAGTTGCCGTAGGTTCCTAACACATCATCTTTCTGCGGGTCGCGTCGATAGATATATGCTTCGTTTGTCAGGTTACGACTCCATAGCTGAATATCAAGATACCCATTGCCTAATTGAATATCTCCTACTTTGATACTACTATTTGCGATAGTATGGGCATCGTTCTTTGTATCGTACTGACTGAATGCATATGCAGCATCAGTATATGTGACGTCAATGTGAGCACTTAAAGAAAACTTATCAAAGTATGTAGTATAGTCCAATCCTATGTTTACCACGTTCTCTGGTGTGAACACAATAAATACTTCTTGCAACTCACCGTTAAAGGGGTTAACTGTGTCAGGCACCTCTGTGCTAGTATATGTATACGCACTTGTCAATGTCAACTCTTCTGTTAGAGCAATCTCTGCATCTAGCTCGATTCCATAAATCTCTGTAGTGCCGGGAGCATTGAGCGTTTCTAGTGTATTGCGCGTTGTCTGAGTGATAGGATCGAAGTTGACTTGTGAGAAGTCAATCTGTGACCCAGTACGGTCCATCATGAAAAGAGAACTATTCAATACTAAGCGTTCACTTCTCCATTTAGCACCCAGTTCATAACTCTTTACAACTTCGGGGCCAAAACCTCGAAAGGTAAGAGAACGACTACTTGCACCGCCAGATCGGTAACCTGTAGCATACTTCGCATAAACATTCAAGTCTTCGGTTGCATCCCACGCTACAATCGCAACTGGGTCGAAACGAGACTCTTCAATGTCTAAGTCCCATTCTGCATCCAAGCCTTTCACCTTGTAGAGTTGACCAACCTTGGTATTTTGAGTATATCGACCGCCTAATGTAAAGTGTAAGAAGTTATCATAAGTGTAGGTAGTTTGTCCAAATACTCCCATACTTTCTGATTCAGCACGAGACCCTCTATCAATTCTCCAATTCTCATATGCCCAAGTATCGGGGTCGTTGATAGTATATCCGGTGAGGTCAGAGTTCCAACGATTAGTAGAGGGCGTTGCTGCCTCTTCCATTGCGTTCTCTTTGAAATAGTAGGCACCTGCAACATATTGCAATGTATCAGTATCTCCGATAATTTGAAACTCTTGACTGACTTGGTCCTGCTTCATTTGTGACAAGCTGTATCGACTAAATACTTGGTCAGGCTTAGGGGCGGGTACACGGTGAGCGCCTCCACTGTTGTCCCACTGCTCTGAGTCAAGGTCACGATATCCAGTAATAGAACGTACATCGAACCACTCTCCAGACCATGTTAGTTGGAAGGTATGTCCACTCGTCTCGTTGCCACTTGCTTGCTGAGGTACACCAATATCAGCAACTTTCATACGGTCGTTGCCTTCTACCACAATTAAGGAAGGTAAAGGCGTAAGTCCTTTATTATTAGGGTCAAAGTTGAGTAGCTGACTGTAAAAAGGAGTGTTTAAGTCAGTGCCCTGATCATACGAGTAATATGCAAGAAGATTATCTTTTTCCCACTCTGCACTGAATCGTATTCCATCGCGATCAAAGAAGTTCCATCCTTCTTGCCCCTCTAGTGGGTTGTCAATAGTGGCATCCTGATACTGACTAATGTAGTCTATCTTTGTTGCTACTCCATAGAAAGAGGGAAGGTTTAAATGGGCTTCTCTACTAAAGGAATTATAGTTGCCTGCTCCTCCTTTCACTATACCTTCTAACTGACCTGTGGGGCGACGAGTGACGATGCTCAGGGCACCACCAGAAGTGTTTCTACCGAAAAGTGTCCCCTGTGGACCACGTAGCACCTCTATTCGCTCCACATCGAGAAGAGCGGCGTTTAATCCATGCTGGCGTCCTAGATAAACTCCGTCTACATATACTCCCACTCCACTTTCTCGGGCGGGTTGGTTTGCATCAAGAGGAACAATTCCTCGAATACCGATAGTAAGGGCGGTTTGTCTTGCTTCGAAAGTTGCAACGTTTAAGCCGGGCACGGAACCGTCTCCAAAGTCGAGAAGGCTTTGCACATGGCGATCTTCAAGGTTTTGAGAAGATTGCACATTCATTGAAATTGGAGTCTCTTGAAGACTCGTCTCTCTTTTGGTTGCGGTTACAACAACTTCTTCCAGAGAAAAAGCCGGTGCTGCAAATAAAATAATGAGTAAAAGTAGGGGGTGCATTTTTGAAAACTCCTTTTCGCTTTGGGTAAATTTTTACCACAGAGCATATTATAACATAGAATTGTTGCAATTTTATGAAAACACCAAAAAAAGTTTTTTCAATTTTTCCCAAGTGGTACGTGTGGAGTGGTCTGGGCGCGCTAAATGAGAATGAGTCTCATTACCGCCCCTCCCGGCCCGGAGGGTAGCACAGACCCGGCCTGGAGGCAAGCGATTTTTTTGTGATATATTACCATAAAAAAGGTTGTACTTTTCGGCGCAAGCTGGGTTATAATGCTTGCATCGGCTGGGGGATTGGCTCTCGGCTAAAATCAAAGGTAGCACTTTATGAGCACATACACTGACAAAATGGTTGCGGCGATTCGCGCGGCGGCTCCTCTTAACCTCGCAAAAGCGAAGCAACTCGCCAGCGATTTCGGGAGCGTATCACATCGCTCCGTCATTAGCAAGGCGCAAAGCCTCGGCGTTGAATACGTCAAAGCCGCACCTGCGGCAAAGCGAGAGCGCGGCCCTACAAAGGCCGACATCCTCGCGGAGCTACGGCGCTCGCTGGCATTGCCTGAGCGTGAAGGTGATTTCACCAAAGGCGAGCTGTCCGTCATTCTGAGCAACATCGGGTGATAGCGGTTATAGGCTGGTGCGGAGCGGGGGCTATGGCCCTCGCCCCTTTCGCCATCGACACCGACGCGGGCAAGCTGGCCGCGATTGCTGGGCTGGTATTGTTAACGGTTCAAGCGCTGGACATTCGGGCGTGGAATCTGGTACTATTGAATCTGGCTGGAATTATAGGATATAGCTATGCACTACTTTTTTGATCTCGACCATACGGTCATCGACTCATCACACCGCCAGATCACGCGACCTGACGGCTCGCTTGATCTTGCGGCGTGGGTTCACAACAATACCCGCGCTAACATCATGGCAGATACTCTGCTACCGCTCGCCGCACAATGGCGAAAGGTAGATCGCAAGGGCGCGACCATCGTGATCTGCACTGCTCGCGTCATGGGTGAACATGATTACGAATATCTCCGCGCAAACGGCTTGCGTTGGGACGCCTGCCTCTCGCGTCGGCTGGGCGATAGCTCACCGGATGCGGAGCTAAAAGAGCGAATGATTCGCAAATACGCGCAGGCTCGGCCTATGTCGTGGGCGCGCTTCTGCGCAACAACCGTCTTTTTTGATGACAACAAAAACGTGCTCGAAATGCTTGCGCGCATTGGCATAAAAGCCTATAATTCAATCTCACTCAACGAAAGGTTATCAGCATGATGAGCAAAAACGTAATCGCGGTACTCGACACGGAAACAGTTGGCCTAGAGGGTCACGTTTATGATATCGCGTGGTGTATCACTGACAAGCGCGGCAACATCGCTTGTGAGCGTAACTGGCTGGTGCAGGAAAACTTTACCGACCCCACCAAAATGATGGGCGCATTCTATGCGGGCAAAACCTTTACCCACTACGCTCCAATGTTGCAGGCGGGCACGATCACAATGCGCCCGTGGGCTGAAATTCTCGGCGCGTTGCGAGCCGATTTTCTCTGCTACGGTGTGCAGACCGTTTCGGCTTACAATGCCGGTTTCGATCTGCGCGTGATCGACCAGACCCACGGCGATTTGACCGGCGCGGATTTTGACCTTTTTGACGGCTTGCAGATTCTCGACATCTGGCAATTTGCCTGCGAGACTAAACTGCAACAAAAAAGCTACGCGCGCATCGCTCGCGCTCTCGGCTGGGTTTCTCCTGCTGGCAATATCAAGACCGGCGCGGAGTTTGCTTACCGTTTCGTTTGCGGCGATCACTCGTTTATCGAGGATCACACTGCGCTTTCTGACGCGCAAATCGAGGTTGCGATTTTGGCGGAGTGTTTCCGACAGAAAAAATCTGTCCCGTATGGCGTGATAAACGCGCAACCGTGGCGGCTGGTAAATCCGACCGCTGGCGAGGATGCCAACGTGCACGGGAGTAAGGTAGCATGAGATATTTAGCACTGGCCTATCTGGTCTATTCTGTCACCACGGATCTAGCGATCTGGGGAGGCGCGCTCTACTACTTTTTCGGAGGATGAACCCATGAAAAAATTGCAAGCAAAACTAAACCGACTCGCTGAGAATTTAAACTCTCCGGTTGCGGTAATTTTAGAAGGGCGCGACACTGCCGGAAAATCCTCTACCATTCGAGAATTAACACACTACCTACCACCCGACCTCTACAGCGTTTGCCTATCTCACAAGCCCAGCAAACGCGCAATGGCGGCATGGCTGGGATACTGGGAAACCAAACTACCGAAGCAAAACCAAATTGTGTTTTTTGATCGCTCTTGGTATTCCCGCGCAATGGTGCAACATTTAAACGAATGGTGTAGCCCGAAGCAATACGAAATTTTTATGCGCGATCACAAAAACTGGGAAGCTACTCAGCCGGTGCGCTTGATTAAATTCTGGCTTTCCATTTCAGAAGACGAACAAAAACGCCGCATTGATTACCGCAAAAATTCTCCGCTCACCTACTGGAAATTTTCGGAGAATGACGAAAATGCGCTTTCACATTATGATCGAATGTCAATATTAAAAGAGCGCGTGATAGACTCCGAATGGCACACTATAGATTTTGAAAACAAAAAACGCGGAATCAAAAACCTGCTTTCTGTTTTATGCGACCAGCTAGCTAAATGAGAACCATTCTCATTTGGCCCAGGATGTTCCACGTGGAACATTCCACGCTGAAATTTTCGGAAAAATGCTTGACTTTCCGAAAATTTTGGCGCGGGGGCGCCAGTAGTAGTTCGACGACGACTTTTTTTGGTGTACCGTGCGCCAGTATAAGTGCGATTGCGATAATTGTCAAGTCTTTTTTTCACGATTGGACAAAATTTTTTTAAAATGTGTAGTCTTCGTGGCAGACCCCGTGCCCACCCTGGTAGTATACCGGCAAAGCCTGGCAATGTCAAGGATTATTTGCGGCAAGTCCCGGGATAATTTTTAAAAGCGCGCGCCGATTATACAGTAGTACGCCGACGATTGTCAAGTACTTTTTGCACGATTGCCGCAAATAAATCGATTGACTAGTCTTCGCGGGGACGGTATAATTAGAGCAAATTGTAGAAACTTGGGGCATCCCCGCGATAATTTTAGTAAATTTTAGACAATTTGAGTAAATAATTCTTGACACGTTTAGGTCGTGTGCGGCCCCCCGGAATAAAATTATGTTGGGGGTATGGCAAAAACTGTTTGACATTGATAACCGAAGCGAGTATAATATGTACCATGAATCGGAGGAACTATATGAACGATATTCAATTTGAAGCTATGCAACTGTACGCAGGTATGCGTATGGAAGGCGTGCCTAAGCTGGATGCCTTTCTATACACCATACGGTGCTTGCTTCCAGAGGAGGAGTACCCAAATGGGTATGACGACAGTGCAATCGAACTGTATTCTTGGCTAAGACAAAAGGTAAAACTAGATGTATAAGTTAAAAACCAAAGCAAAAAAACACTGGTCAGTAAGCGAACGAAGGCTCGCAAAACGAGCTATTGAATTCGCAATAGACGAACTAGATCTTGGTGTTAGCCCCGTACATATCGATATACGACTAAAGGGAGCACACGAAACTGACTTTGGAGACTCTATAGACCTGGAGTACAAAATTGTAGTGAGACTATTCAAAAGCCCTAACTGGCTTAAAACACTGTTTCACGAGCTTGAACACGTTAGGCAGTACATTTACTGCGAGCTTGAGCTAGAAACCGACCACGCTATGTGGCAAGGCACACTTTCCACCAGAGATATAAACAACTGGGACGAGTACTGGAGTGCTCCTTGGGAAGTGGCCGCAAGAGAAAAAGAAGTAGAATTATTTACAGCTTTCCAAAAAAATCTCTTGACATCATCCTCATAACGCGGTATAATATATTTTCAAAAGTGGTACTTTACTTATTTTTTTCGGGAGAATTTTTATGACTGACATGACTGCAAAGGCTTCGGCCAACTACACTCAAGAGATGGTTGAGTTCATCTCTGACCAATACACCGCTGTTCCGACTCGTGCTACCGTCGATCAGCTTGCTGAGAAGTTTAACAAGACTCCTCGTAGCATCATCGCAAAGCTTTCTGCTCTTGGCTTGTACATCAAAGCTGAGCGAGTAACTAAGCGAGGCGAGCCAGTTGTTCGCAAGGACGAGTTGGTTGCTCAGGTTCAGGCAAGTGTTGGTGTAGAGCTGCCTTCACTGGCTAAGATGACCAAAGTTGATCTTCAAAATCTTATCGACTTTTTCTCAGCAGCGTAATTATTGGGGCTTTTCGAAGCCCCCTTTATTTAAGGACTTTTAATGTATATAGTATACTGTCGAATTGGAGCTGTTGTACTCCCCTTTAACTCTTGGGAACAGTACTATGATGCCTTTCGAGAAGCAGAGTCCTTAAATAAGGCTGATTACAAATGCTACTATTTCATACGATATAAGGAGAATTTTAATGGCAAAAACATTAATCTATGACGCGGCTTTGACTCGTAAGTACAAGGCCAATGCTGCTATGGCAGGAAAGAAAGTAACTTCTCACGGTGCGTATCGTGCGAAGCGTAAGCCAAACTCACCTTTGATTCAACAAGCCGAGAGAGCAAAAGCTGCTGCAATGTTCGGCAAAGACCCGGGATTCAAGTTTGAAATCTATGGTATCGAGGTGGGGGAATGAGAGAGGACGCAATATATAATTTTTGTGGCTTTCTCTCAGTGTGTGTAATCCTATTATTTATTATAGTGAGTGCCTAAATGCATATGGTTCGAGAAATAATCGAGGTGGGCAAGTACAAGTATAAGGTCTATGATACCCGGGGCCATATAATAATAGTAACTGAAAGTGCTAGTATTGCTCAGATTTATTATGAGAGAGGAGAAGCTGAAGAGCTTCAAAGGAGAAAATATGCTGAATTACGAAGAAATGCTGGCAGTGGTGGATCGAGCGACTCAGACTCTAACGAACCCTGACGGAAGCAAATTTACATTTACAAACATTGAAGCTATGCGTACTGAGCTGTGGCATAACTGGTGTTTCAATGTTGTTCAAATTGAACAAAGTATTGATGCTATGAGACGGCAAGGGCTGCTTATAGACTACTCAGAAGGAGCAAGTAATTGATGAATGGTGGACATGACATAAAAGAAGTAGACCAAGTAACAATTCAGTTTTGTGCTAATGGAACAGTGCTTGAATTTAGTGGAAGAATTGACGGCAACTATACAACTCGTAAAGAGCTGTACTTAGTAGGAGATGAAGCTGATTTGTTTGCTCGCATCGCTGATCTACAGGTGGCACATCGTGGAGCTTAAAAGCGGTGCAGAGAATATAGCGTGGCGTCTCCGTACCTTTTGTGTGTACGAAGCTGACGTAGAAAAGTTCTTGCCTAAACTGCATATGAACAATGATGGGCTAGTCCTGGAGTACAATGAGAAGGGCACTGGGTATAAAAGATTTGAAAAAATTTCAGGGGTGAAGAAAAAAAGTTCTTGACTTTCAGTTCAAAAACCATGTATAATATCTATTCAAATGGGGGAAGCCAAGGACGCCATGAGTGTTGCTACCCACTCGCGATGAGGCAGTAAAGATCCCGGTAAAAGTTCCATGCCTATCCGGAGCCCCAACCTTATTTTTGTAAGCCGTCATGCTTACAACCAAACAATCGTTGACCTGCCTCTCCGACGGGAAAAGAGGGCATCGTTTGTAGTGCTAATGTGGGATGGCAAAGCACTTTAAAAAGTACCATCTTAGCTTTGTGCTACTGACAGCACTTTCCTTAGCCGAGGTTCTATATCGGCTCCCTCTACGCCGAAGGGTACAGTCGGTGTACGTTCAGAAGACGTATAGCTTCTGCCCAGTTACCAGTTAGTGCGATTTGTATTCTGGGTTACTAAAAACAAAAACGCGGTGGGGTTGTATTCGCGGTACGACTTCAGGTACGTGAGGAAGGTGGTGCGTATCATCTAAACTGTAGAATCCCTGCATAGAAATATGTGGGGATTTTTTTATGCCTTCAGAAAATTTTTCTTGACATTTTTTCTTAGGTGCGATATAATATACGGTTAAAAGGAGAGTTTTATGACTAATGTTTTACAATTTCCAGACAAATCGCCAAAATCGCAGCGGGTGCGCAACGAACTTTCAGTACTGGGAAATAACCTGGAAATTTGCTACGAAGCCATAGAAGAAGCAGTACAGGCTTTGAGTGAAATGGAAGAACAAATTAAGTTGTTGGAAAACAACTACAATATCAAACTGATGGAGCTGGTGGAAGAGGTAGGTTTTGCGGAAGTGACGGCAGAAGAGTTTCAATACGCAACGAATATCGGGGTCGGGGCGGGGTCTCGGCAGTTTACATTAACTTTGGAAGACGGCAAGATATTTACATTTACTATAGACGAAGGAGAACCGAAAGAGTGAGCAACTATACTCAAGAACAAACCGATTATATGGTTGAAATCTACAGTAAAAATCCGAATAGAGAAACTGTAGAAGTAATAGCAGCAAAAATGGATAAAAGTGTTAAAAGTATTATAGGAAAGCTCTCACGCGAAGGGGTTTACCGAAGAGAGAAGTATGTAAGTAAAACTGGAGAAAGTCCAATCACGAAAGCAGAACTTATTATAGCACTGGCAAATTTACTACGGATAGAAGACTATACGCTATCTGGACTAGAAAAGGCCCCGAAGCCAGTCTTGAAAAAATTAAAAGAAATTGTGGAAGAACTTGTATAATTAAGGTTTTGTGTGATTAAGAGGTTTTTTGCGTTTGGGGGAAATTGTGTTTTGTTAAGACGCAATTGTAGTAAATCAGTTTTAATGTTTAGACCCGCTTTAGTTATATTTAATTATCGGGGTCATTAGCGATTAGGTCAGAATGGAATCATGATTGAATTAGATTACGCGGGGATTTTAATAGTCAATATGCAACAACGAGCTAATCTTGTGGTTTTACCACTGGATGCTCCCTTAATTCCGCATCCGGGTAATAGCACAAATAACTCTATGCACAATGACTATTATTTGGTTAGATAGAATAGTGACTGACCTTATTGTCTATCAATTTATGATATATTTTACCACACTTTTTGCAAAAACACAACAACTATTTTTCCCAGGTATCGCTTTTAAGGACTGGGATGGAGATCTAATATGTATATACTAAAAGACGAAAAAGAAATACACGGCGTATTCAGCACTGAAAGCTACGCTATACTGGCTAGTCGATTTGTACAGGCTTCAGCCTACTCCTCTGCAATTTCGGACCTACGTATTGTACCCGTTACACTGGATACAATTCGTGGAAATGATATTCGTACTATTATGAATTTTTACGAGAGTGCCATACACGAAAAAAAGGCCCTAGGGCCCTTTTAGTAGAAAAGATAGGTCTGGAGTAAAGAACCCCGGGCCTTTTTGTACCTTACCATCAAAACGCTTAATAGGCTTACCATCCTCGCCTAGCTTGCTCATGTTGCTTTCATGTACCTCTAGAAAGCAAGCATCGAGATCAATACCAAAAGCATGACCGGCTCCGTAAACCACGTAGAGTAAATCGGTAAGTGCGTCAGCGACTTCAATAACATCTTTCGCACCCATAGCTTCATCCAACTCCTCCAGTTCTTCTCTGATAAGTTCGTGCCGGAGCGCTCTTGTCTGCGGGTCACGAAGAGTGGGGTTACTGTATACATCTTGTTCAAATGCTCGCATGAACTCTTTGACGAGTTCGAAGTTTGTTTTGTTCTGCAATTCTTTTTCTCTCCCTTGATTTTGCTGATAGTTTTGCTTTATGTTTTTTGCGCGATGGTTTTTCAAAGTATTGTTTCTCTCTAAAGTCAAACATTTTTTCACTATACATTCGTTTAAAAACCCTCAAAGCTGCGTTTATGTTATTATTCCGTACTTTTACTGACATATATTCCTGTTATAGACTACAACGAGCCTCTTTTTATGAAAAGATCATACTTCATTTCAATAAAATCACCGAAATCCGTAGTAATATAATGAGTAGTAGTTCTCCAAAGTTCGATTAGTTCTTTTTCGTACATACTTAAAAATGTTTCGAAATTCATTAAGAAGTTTCCCTTAGAAAGTACCATCCACGTTTTTGTAAATAGTGAACCTGTGATGTTATAGAAGAAAAAGTGCGAGATGGTAATAACTCTTGTAGTTGTTCCTTGTTTACAAGATAGTAATTTTTGCGCAGTATTTCACGCTCACGAACACTCCACGGTTTTCTCACATATTTTTTCATAGACATATATTATAGTGGAAAAGAGGCATAAAGTCAAGCACTATTTTTCACCAGGCCTAAAATACTTCTTGACTTTATACCCATGCTTCTGGTATAATATGGGTCATAAAAGCGAGAACCACAGCTCAAAAATTTTGAGAAAAGGAGAGACCGTTGGGTATATCAGTTGGTGAATTTGCCATTTTTATGTTCTGCATGATTGGATGCGGCGTACAATGTTGGCACCTAGGAAAAAGTACGGGTGTGGAAGCAACTGTACAGTACATGATTGATACAGGGGTTCTCGAAGTAGAAGAAGATTCGTAGAAGTAACAAACTGACGGTTGGACTCGGGTGCAACTCCCGACAGCTCCACCATAAGGAGTTTTATAATGCGTATACCAATGAAAGGTGGTGATGAGTTTGACGGACTTGATCGCAGAAGCAAGCGTTTTCTTAGATGGAGATCTGGAGAGCGAAAAGCACTCAAACGTAAGTACAATAAACGACGCAGAAAGACTTTTTATGACGGGGCTGATACAGACTCGACAGGCGTACAGTAGACTTATGGAGAATCCGTGCGGAAGCTACGTTAACGCAACAAACTTAATAAATGCCAATGATGACGTTTATACACTTGCAGCCTAATTAGGTGTGCGGGGTCCGAGGAGCCTGGCAACAGAAATCCTCATGTTAACCAAAGGAGGTTATATGCGAAAGATTATAGCAGGGTTGGCACTTCTCGGCCTCTCGGCCGGAATCAGTGCAGAAACTGTAATTAATTATGACGATGGATCGACGTATACACTCACGGACGGGCAAGAAATTTACATCAGCACTCCAAACAGTGCGTTGTTTAAGCGACAATTGATGAAGAACAAGGATACCTTTTTTAGGGTTCAAAAGCCTTGGACTTCAAGAGACTACGTTCCACAACCGCAAGATCCTTTTGCTGTAGGTAGTCACGGTTGGTGCCAAGTATACGTTCCTTGGAGCGAGGGCTATACATTTAATATGCAGGCTTTCCAACGTTTCTGTGATACTGATAATGATGGAAAATACGGATGTGGCGACGAGTTGTTCGATGCATCTGACGAAGGAGGAGTTTGCGCTCCTTAAATCCCGGGGCTACGGCCCCGTTTAATCGCACACCGAAAGGGTGCACAGAGCGTACTGAAAAGGCGCGAGAGAGAAAGATATGACAAAGCAAAATTTAATAAATATGAACGACGTTCACAAGTTCTTTTTGGGACTTGATCTTCACCCTGATTTCTTTTCTAATTCACCTATGACTGGCTATCCTCGCTACAATGTTGTGCGAGTAGGTAGTAGTGACTATCGTGTAGAGGTCGCAGTCCCGGGCTGGGATAAAGAAGATATAGAAATTACTTTGCATAAAAATGAGTTGAAAATTGAAGGAACTCAGAAGCAAGTAGCCGAGCAGGACGAGACCTATCTTTACAAAGGACTAAGCGGTAAAACTTTTTCACGGGTATTCAAGGTTGGAAACAACATTGAGCTGGATACAGCGTATATGAAGAATGGACTTCTTTGTATCGATCTTGTAGAAAATGTACCTGAAGAAGACAAGCCTAAAAGGATAGAAATCGTAAATGCAGTATGAGGTTTGGCGTAAGTTTAACACTTACGGTATATACTTACTGTCCCTATGGGCAGTTTCTGGCATTTGGTTGAGTATATCTCAATTAATAGTGTAGCTTATCAAGCCCGGGCCTTTGAAAAGTCCGGGCATTTTTAGTATGAAATATATAGAAGATATTATAATTACAATTGTTTTTATCGGGGTCGTAGCGGGGATAACAACCTCAGAGCCTAGTAAAAAGAGTTGTGATATAGTTCACGAAAGCGGAAAACCCGCACATAGGTGTGAAAAGTATTAATGGAAATAGTAGGAATCATAGCGGTATTTTCGATTGCCCCTGTAGCATTGGGAATTACTTTATATTATAGTTGGAAGGTAGCGCCTTAATGTTTGAACCTTGGTTTTATGTGTTATTACTATTTATAGTACTTGGCGCTGTTTCATGGTATTGGCCAGGAGGAGGAGAGCAATGACACCCGAAGATTCAGTAATATTATTCTCAATTTTAGCGGGATTGTTAATAGCAGGAGGAATGTGGTATGGCGATAGACAATCATCTCGAAGAGATAGATAAAACATATTTAGAACATTTAGTCGGAGCGTGGAAAGTAGCATTTATACTTTTTGTGCACGGACTTCTACCAAATATATGGAGATATAAAGCAAGTGACTTACTTTACAAAGAGACTAAACGTAGCGGTATTCGTATTGTTAATTAGTGGTTGTGAGACTGTAAAAATAGAAAGAGTAAATTGTAACCTTTCTGAGAACTGGCCTCAATGTAATGTAATTGCCTCAAAGGAGGACTAATGTATTCAGACAAGGTACTAGATCATTATGAAAATCCCAGGAATGTCGGAAAACTTGACAAAAATGATGAGGCTGTCGGAACAGGCCTCACAGGTGCTCCAGCGTGTGGAGACGTCATGCAACTTCAAATCCGAGTATCGACCGACGGAATTATTGAAGATGCTAAATTCAAAACTTACGGATGCGGCAGTGCTATTGCTTCTTCATCACTACTCACAGAATGGGTTAGAGGAAAGTCCCTTAACGAAGCGGGAAAGATCAGCAATGTCCAAATTGCTAAAGAGCTATCACTCCCGCCTGTAAAGATACACTGTAGCGTGTTGGCCGAAGACGCGATCAAAGCCGCAATCACGGATTATAGGAGCAAGCATGAATCGTGAAAGATTATATGAAGAAATTAGATCAGACGAAGGAGAAATTCTTCAAATTTATCATGACCACCTGGGCTACCCTACTATCGGTATTGGGCACTTGGTCACAACAGAAGATGAAGAGTTTGGAAAACCAACAGGTACTCACATTACGTCAGAAAGAAGCCGAGAGCTCTTCGATAGAGACGTTGAGTGTGCCATTAAGGACTGCGAACGACTTTATGGACAGTGGCACAATTGGCCAGAGGAGGTTCAACTAATCTTAGTGAACATGGCATTTAATTTAGGTGCTACTCGTTTAGCAAAATTTAAAAATATGCAGAATATGCTGTCTCAAGGCAAATGGAAAGAGGCAGCGGCAGAAGGCCGGGACTCATTATGGTATCGGCAAGTAACTAATAGAGCTGAGAGGCTTATGACAAGACTGGAGAATATTAGTAATGGAAGTAATTGATTCCACAACCCTGTACAAAGATCAAAGATTTTTTCTAAACGAACAATCTTGGGAGAAATTAGAAAAAGTAGATCCTAGGCTTGCTCTCGTAGTTCAACACGCAATCGGTATGTCCGACGTACAGTTTCAAGTTTTAGAAGGAAAACGAACGCGTGAGGAACATGAGTTTTTATACTCAAAAGGTGCTACTCAAGACGCAATGCATAGCGCGCATTTTTATGGTTTAGCAGTAGATTTGATTGTATTTTTAGGAAATCGTCCAATTCTTGAAGTAGAGCCCTACCGAGATATTGCTCAGTGTATGCAGTACGCAGCAGAGCATGTAGGAGTTCCGATTCAATGGGGAGGTGCTCCTCAAATGGAAGACCTCAGAGATAATAAAGAGTTTTACGAAGATTTAACAAACAACTTTTTTGATTTATGTAGGGGCGCAGATATGCCTAGAACACCTACTATAAGCCCACATCATTTCGAGATACCCGTAGAATAAATGTTGACTTTATTTTTCAATTAGTGTATAATATACGCTGATTGGAGGACTTATGAATTTATTTTTTCTTGACGAAGATTTCGATGCGAATGCCGAAAGTCACGTCGACAAGCACATTGTAAAAATGCCCTTGGAAGTAGCTCAGATATGTTGCACTTGTATCTGGATTGATCTAGTCCTGGGGTTTATTCCTCGCGCTCTTACTAAAGAGGAAACGGCAATTCTGAATGAAGCGAAAGCTCCCGAGAAGCCACTCAAGCCAGAAGAGCGTACCGTTACACCTTACCTACCGATGATGTACAATCATCCCTGCACTATTTGGGCACGTAGTTCACTTGATAACTATGAGTGGACTCACTGCTATGGAAATGCTTTGGGAGAAGAATATCGTTACCGATATGGAAAACAACACAAATCAGTCACAGTCATTAATGAGCTACCCGATCCTATCAAAATGGAAAGACTTGGATTTACCACTTTCGGATTGGCAATGCCAGACGTGCTCAAAGACTATGACAATCCTATACAGTCTTATCGTGACTACTATCATCTCGATAAGGCTACTTTCGCCAGTTGGACTGGGAGATCTGCCCCCGCATGGTGGGATGATTCTCTCGCAGATTACGAGGCAAGGATCACGAGAAAATAAATGAAAAAGAAAAAAAGTTATAATCACCTTAAACTGGTAGCTTCTCGCTCCGGTCTATCAAAAGTAGACGACCAATATTTAGAGTTAGAGAAGCAACGAGAAGAAATCGAAGAACAAGCAAGATTAATTGCTGAAATGTATGGAGAACCAGACGAAGAATGAAAAAATTAGGCTTTTGGGTGTATGACACCTATAATTTCTTTTTCAGTCTCAAAGTAAACCCTTTACGACATATACCAAATGCGTTTACACAGTACATACTGATGTTTTATCTGTCGGTTATGTGGACTGTCGTATTTACGTTTTGGACTGGGTATAGTATTTATTTTGGTATTGGAAGTGTAGGAGGGCACTTATTAGTAATTAGCGCATTTTTTATTACTGCCCTTACTTTTCGAGATGCAGAAAAGAATGGGCATCTTTGGGTTCAAAGAGATCAGCAATCATGAGTACTTTTGATATTGTAGAAGTGTTTTATGCTGAAAACGAAAGAGTGTATAGAGTAATAGAAAAAACACCCGATGGACAAATACGAGATATTGCACGGCTTACTAGCAGAGAAAAAGCCGAACATTATATAGATGCTTATCAACCACAACTAGAGCCGGAGGAATAATTATGGGAGTAACTCTTGGAAAGTATAATTCTAAGTTGCTAAATGTAGAGCACCCTCCCCACTATAAAGCACATCCTAGTGGGGTTGAGTGTATTCAAATTACAGAACATATGAACTTTTGTTTGGGAAACGCTATAAAGTATGTTTGGAGAGCAGGGGTAAAGAGTAAGGATCCTGTCGAAGATTTAAGTAAAGCAGTCTGGTATATTAATAGGGAGATAGCAAAAATTGAGAAGAATCAAGAAGAAAGAGTCCGAGAACTTGTCCGATACGAATATACAGAAAGTAATAACCCTTCTAGCTGGCACACCGGCTATTTCCAAAAAGGAAGCCTGTGGTATCCTGAATATAGCATACAATACAGCACGACTTCAGAAGATCATAGATGACTTTCTGGAGACGCAAGCGTATAGACAAAAACGAAAGTCACAAAACAGAGGAAAATCAGCAACTCGAGAGGAAGTGGGAGATGCGGTTACTCGATTCTTATCCGGCGACTCAATCTCAGAAATCGCAGGAGGACTTTATCGTTCATCCGGATTTGTTAAAAGCATCATCGAGAGGATGGGCGTACCTCAAAAAGACGAAGGAAGGTATGATTTTCTTCCAGAAGAATGCGTGGCAGAATCCTTCGAAAAAGGGGAAATAGTCTGGTCGGCCAAATATCATGGCCCTGCCATAATTCGGGCCGAGCTGTCAGTAGATTATCAAGCTGAGCTTCCAGGGTATAAAGATGTAAACTACGAAAGTAAGTACGGTAGCAAAGCCTATAAGATCTGGGTACTAGAAAAAGTAGATGATGACTATAGCGAACGTTGGACTACTGCCACTGGAGGCGGTTTTACTGCTACACAGCTTGCGTATGATTTAGGCAAGCTGTCTCACCTTAAACAATATGGAGTCGACCTTAGTCGAATTTAGATGAAAAAAACAAAGTTATCTACTAGTATACATGCAGTATTATCAAAAGAATGTCAATCAGGAAAAACTACTTGGGTTATTAACAAGATTCTCGATGAGCAAGACTGTGATCACTTTTTGTTTACCTATGATAAAACTCCGGTTCTACAAGATGCTATAGGTAAGTTCTATGGCGAAGCAGAAAAAAGAGGTATATCTCAAAAACTTATTACAGATAAAAAAGATCTAAAGAAAGTTCAGAGAGATAGACTGAAAGGCGAACTGTACCCTGTTGTTTGTATATTTTTTGGAAATATTGGACACTTTATGGCTGCTAAAGCATTACTATCGATGAGTAAGCATACAGGAGTACCTCAGCATGTATACCTTGATGAGATTCATAGATACACTCTAGGGGAGGATATGGGGTCTGATGTTCAAATAGACAACTTTGTAAATGAACTACTAAAAAATAATCAATGTGACCATTTATGGTGTATCAGTGCTACGGCCCATGACTTACTTCATACAGATTTAGAATTTAGTGGAGACTCTATAGTTCTTAAACCTTACCCAAGATTTAAAGGGCTAAGACAGGCTCATTGGATTACACTTGACGAGCATGTATTTAAACAGTTATTAGACTCTTATAGTAAGTATAAGAATGAAGGCATAGATTCTGATCTTCCAGAAGAAATATACGAAGTACTAGATGTTTATGCCGCCCAAGATATGTTAATTAATCTTAATCCAGAGCAAAAGTTTCATGAGTGGATGGCAAGTAAAATTGTTGATGGGGGCTCCTACAATGGTACAATAAAAAGTTTAAGTGGAAACTTTATTGGTAAGTATTCAATGGCTATGAGTACTACTTTTCCCGATCATAATAAAATTTTGTACTATAACAAAATGAGCAATTCAACCCAAGTAGGTGCAGTAGTGCAAGAGCTAGGAAGAACTAATGGGCGAAAAACTCCAGTAATTATTACAACAGAAAAAGTAAAAAAAGCCGTTCTAAGTTACTTAGAGTATAATGATAGTATTATTGCCCAAGAAATTTACAAACTACCAGCGCAGGCTAGACAAAATTGGCTTAGTTCATACGAGCACGTAAATCCTCACATTATACCCGGAAGAAAGCACAAAAAGAATAGAGTAATAAGTTGTTTTACTACAAATACTGAAGGAAGTGAAGATACCTGTAATGAAGACTTTTACCAATTATTTTTACCGGACATATACTTCGGCATAGAATGGACAGGTAAAGCAGTCGGAATAGCGATAAAAAATGCAATTAAAGAAAGGGATCCTATGCTTTATGAGCGTATAAAAGATATGCCATATGCAACAGACACAGACACTAGAAGTGATGGGGATCTGTGGGTCAAGAAAAGAGAAGCAGAACCTCAAGTTAGATTTGGAAAAGATTGGTCACGTCCCGGGTATATATCTATAGTAGTCCGTAGAACTATGGATAAGGGTTTTGAGTCTTTTTATGATGTAACAGGAAATCTGTATACTAATAAAACAGAAAACATAGGATTTGTCCATACACTTAAAACCTTTGAAAAAATGAAAGAAGCAGAAGCAAGGATACATGCAGAACTTCAACTACTTAACTAAAAAAACTTCTTGACTTTCATCTTCAATAGAAGTATAATATGTGTATTGAAGATGAGGAAACCAATGGGATTTCGTTTTTATAAACAACAACTAGCCGCGACAGGAATGTGTCCTGGCGCAAAACTTACACAACTTAGAAGGAAACGTAAAATGGCATGGGACGACGATAAGAAGGCACAAGCTGTAGCTATGTATGAAGCAGCTGACCCTACTCCCGAAACATCAATGGAAATTGTCAAAGACATTGCGGATGAACTGGAAGAGTCACCTAATGGTGTTCGTATGATTCTTACCAAAGCTGGTGTCTATGTAAAGAAGAGCCCCGCTTCTGGTGGCAGCAAGGCAGCCTCGAATGGTGGTAGCGGCGCTCGAGTATCAAAAGCCGCCGCTCAAGAAGCTCTGATTGCTGCTATTAGCGATTCAGGTCAATCTGTGGATGAAGAAATCATTAGCAAGTTGACAGGCAAAGCTGCACAATACTTTACTACAGTATTAAATGCGGTAAACTCCGCAGGCTAACCTATTCTCTAAAGTAACCCCCGAAACTCTTGTTTCGGGGGTTACTTGCATTTTATTATTATAACCTGGACAGCACAGCAAAAAATTTTGCTAACCTACCAAAAGGAGTAATAATGAAAAAGGAAGAATTAGCAAATCTAATACGTGATTATGGGGACGCAATAATCACGTATCGAAGTGAAAAGTCGAATAAACTCAAGTATAATGTTTGTACATTAGACTTTTCTACGCCTTATATTCAAGAAAAAAAGAACAGAGCTAAAGAGTCCTCAAGTACGTTACTTACGTTTTGTTGGGATACGGATTCGTATCGCCTATTAAAACCCTCCAACGTAACAAGTGTCGTACCTCTTTCATCCGTTCTTAGAAATGAGAGGTAGATAGTTATGGAACTATACGCTTCTCCAGAAGTATATGAAAAAGTAATACACTATGACGAAGGCCGAGAACTTCAAGTAAGACTAACTATTAGTAATTTTCGGGGCGTAGAGTATTTACATCTAAGAAAATATTTTTTAAGCTTTGAGGAAGAGTGGCTTCCCACTCCTGACGGCATAGCATTTCCCCTAGATATGGATAACTCCAGGGAGTTGTTTTGTGGGCTAGTAGAAATTTTATCCTTAGCAGAAAGCAAAGAGATTATTCAAGAACATTTTTCAGAACTTTTAAGTACGGTATACACAAAATAATTCTTGACTTTTCTTTCTTCTTTCTGTATAATATATGGTCTAAGTGGGAGAAAGTATGAAAGAATTTTTTGAAAAATGCGAAGCTGCATATTTTGCAGGATGTCCGATTATTTCAGACGCAGAGTATGATGCGCTTGTAGCAAAGTGGAATCGTGATTCTGTTGGCTATAAAGTCACAGATGGAGTTCCTCATTTATACAAGATGTATTCTCTTCAAAAATATTTTGAATTAACTGACGCCCCCGATACTGCGGAGTACGTTTGTACCCCCAAGTTGGATGGGGCGGCCGTGTCTTTACTATATGTAAATGGACACTTCGCACTTGGCTTGACACGAGGGGACGGTAATCTTGGCCGAGACATTACCCTCAAACTGGAAGAGTTAGTACCTGCAACAATTCCTATGAAAGGAAATGTTCAGATTACTGGCGAAGTAGTTTGTCCCTCGACTGTCTCCAATGCCCGTAATGTCGCAGCGGGGTCGCTAAACCTCAAAGACATACATGAGTTTCGAGAGAGATCTCGAAATTTAGTCTTTGTTGCTTACGATATCCAGTTTGAGAATGACTACTCAAATTACAGCGATGCTATGAATGCATTGGCCCATGAAGGCTTTAATGTTGTTACGACCTTCAATGCTAGTAATTATCCTACGGATGGTCTAGTTTACCGTCTTAACAATCAGAAAGACTTCCAAAGAATGGGACATACAGCTCACCATCCTCGCGGTGCTTTTGCTCTTAAAGAACAGAAGGAGGGGGTGTATACAGAATTGCTCGATGTTGTGTGGCAAGTTGGCAAGTCAGGCGTAGTCAGCCCAGTTGCTATTCTTCGTCCAGTTGAAGTGGAAGGTGCCGTTGTGAGCAGGGCAACTCTACACAATATTGAGTACATTCGCAGTTTAGAACTAGAGATAGGCTGTACTGTAGAAGTTATTCGGAGCGGTGAAATTATACCCCGAATTGTTCGCAGAGTAGACCACCCAAAAAATAGTTCTTGACTTTTAACTCAATTTTTCGTATAATATATTCTATATTTTCGGAGTTCTATAAATGTTCATAGAGATCGTACCACCTACGGAATGTCCGTCTTGTTGTGGCGAGCTTACTTTTGTTCGTGATATTTTATACTGCCTTAATGGTACGTGTCAAGCACAAACATCAAAAAAGATTGAACACTTTGCAAAAACTCTGAAGATTAAGGGTTTAGGCCCTGCAACTATAGAGAGGTTAGAAATCGAAGACTTTGATGAGATTTACGGATTTACTGTTGAAGAACTGTGTCATAAATTAGGTGACAAAATTGGAACGAAGTTGTTCCAAGAAATCTGTAACTCTGCTTCGGCTCCTCTTGATATGGTACTTCCTGCTTTTGGCATCCATTTAATCGGAAAAACGGCAACGAAGAAGCTGTCTGAGACTGTGCAATCCATTACTGAAATTACACCAGACACTTGTAAGCGTGCCGGATTAGGACCTAAAGCTACGGAAAGTCTATGTACGTGGTTAGACGAAGAGTTTTACTGTTTTTATGACGGTGTTTTACCGTTTGATTACAAGTTTTTGCCGACAGTTGACTCTCTGCCGTCGTTAATGGATAGAGGGGTTGTTTGCATAACTGGAAAGCTTAAAAGTTTTAAGACTAAGGCCCAGGCAGGGACAGCACTCACTAACCTTGGCTATGTAGTAAAGTCTAACCTTACAAAAGATGTAACGATTCTAGTAAATGAGAGTGGTATGGAGTCGTCTAAAACTAAACAAGCCAGACAAACTGGCATAACTATCATAACGGATTTAAAATCCTATTTGGAGAAAAAATATGGCACTTCCTAAGTGGACTGATGAGCGTACTGCGGAACTTACTTCCTTTGTTGGAAATGAGTCCCCAGTATCTCAAGAAACTGTAGCTGAAGCTGCGGATCGTTTGGAGACTTCTACTCGTTCTGTTTCTTCTAAGCTGCGAAAAATGGGCTTTGAAGTAGAGCTGGCATCCGCCCGCGCTTCTAAGTCTTTCTCAGAAGCACAAGAGGCAACTCTTGTTTCTTTCCTCGAGAGCAACAGCGGTGAGTATACTTATGCTCAAATTGCTGACCATTTTGATAATGGAGCTTTCTCTGCCAAGCAACTGCAAGGCAAGATCCTTTCTATGGAGCTGACGGATCATGTCAAGCCCGCTCCTAAAGTTGAGTCTGTCAAGACTTACTCTTCTGAAGAAGAGGCTACTTTTATTAGCATGGTAAATGACGGCGCATTCGTCGAAGCTATTGCCGATGCTCTTAACCGTTCTGTGAACTCTGTTCGCGGCAAGGCTCTTAGCTTGCTTCGCTCTGGCGATATCAATGCTATTCCTCGCCAAGAGGTCACTAAAGGCACTTCCAAGGCTGATCCCTTTGAAGATCTTGCGGACATCGCGACTATGACTGTTGAGCAGATCGCAGAATCTATCGGCAAGACTGCTCGTGGTGTTAAGACTATGTTGACTCGTCGTGGTTTGGCTGCTGCCGACTACGATGGTGCAGCAAAAGCAGCAAAAGCAGCAGAGTAATTACCTTTTAGGTAATACAGCAACCGTAGCGGGATCGTTACGGTTGTTTTTTCGTGTTCATCGGGGAGATATAATTGAACGTCGCTAGTGCGCTCATCAAGCAAGTATTGAGCATTCAGGATTTTGAGACCTGGAGCTATGTGCGTAAGCACTATTTGCCGAAAGAGTACCACACTATTTTTTCCGTAATTGATAAGCACTGCGAGTCCTATCATAAACTCCCGTCTGTCGAAGAGCTGAAGCTATCCACTCGCGATACTTCTACTCTCGATAAGATATATGCGATAGAAACTCTTGAAGTTGATACAGAGCCATACATACTTTTACAGTATCTTAAAAACGAGTTTACTCAACGTGAGATACTAACAGAGCTGGATGACTATGTAGAAAACTCAATTTCTTTCGAGGATGCAGAAGAAAGCGTTCAGCATCTGCACGATATTATTCTTCGAGTAGAAGAAAAAGTAGAGCTTGAAGAACCTCAAGAGAGTATGCAACGTATCTCTTTATTTGAGGATGAAGAAGAGCTTGGAAAGTACCTGCGTCTCGGCTTGAACACAACATACGATAATATGATTCAATTCTCCCCGAAGGATCTTATTCTTGTAGGTGGTCGTCGAGGCGCAGGGAAATCCCTTACCTGTGCAAATATAGCAAATTCAGTATACCAAGACGGTAAGTCTGCGTTATATTTTACAATTGAGATGGACTCCAGGTCTATTCTCCAAAGACTTTGCTCTATTGCTACAGAGGTGCCGCAAGGGCGCTTAAGATCCAAAAACCTTAACGTAGCCGAATGGGAACGTGTTGCGGAATGGTGGGCTGGACGCTTTCAGCGGGGTCAAGACCTTCTTTCAGAGTATAGAGACCATCGTAAATTCGATGACTTTCATAAAAAACTTACTACTACCTGTGAACTTAATCCCGAAGCACAGTTAGATGTTATTTATGACCCTTCTCTTACGTTGGGTAAGATAAGAACAGAAGTTGAAATGAAAGTAAAGTCCTCTATGAATATTGGCGTAGTCATTGTTGACTATATCAATCAAGTAAAAAGGTCAAATGTTCCAAGTCGAAGCGGTCAATACGATTGGACTGAACAAATAGAAGTAAGCAAGGCTCTTAAGTCTATGGCCCAAGAGTATAAGATACCTTTCTTTTCTCCGTATCAAACGGATGCAACGGGCGAAGCTCGATTCGCAAAAGGTATTTTAGATGCTGCAGATGCAGCTTTCTCTCTTGAGCCGTGGCAGCACGAAGATAGTTGTGTAACTTTCAAGTGCGTAAAAATAAGAAATAATGAGCCCATTGATTTCACATCTACTATGGATTGGGAAACACTAAAAATGGGACCTGAAAACGCTTTGACTCCAGATCAGCGAGAGGACTCCTCTCACAAAACCGGAGAAGAAATTCAGGACATCTAAAAATATTTCTTGACACTCCCGTTGATTTCGTGTATAATATATGCTTAATCACGGGAGTTTTTTACTTATGGGGATGATATATGGCTCACTTAGGCACACCACATCTGGTAGAGTTAAGAAGAAAGTTCAAAGACGAGCTAAGACAGCTAAGCGCGTACTTTCCACAAACACTACGCAGTCTTATAGACGACCCACCCCAAAGTACCCAAGCGACGCCGGTACAGCTGGAGTTGCCGCTCGAGTGGAACCGCCACGTTACACGGGAACCCTTGTTAAAGGTATCGGAACCATGCATAAGTCAAATGCAATCCCAATTATCAACGAACAAGAAATGAAAGATTTAGCGAGGATGAGACGATAATGCACGATGCGCTTATAAACCATAGTCCAGAGATATGTCCTAACTGTGGAGAGCATATGGTAGGGGATGGGTATACACTCCCGTCTCACTGCCCTAACGCATACGAAGAAGACTGGTGGTATGAAGCGCCCGACAGCGGGCCTTGGCTTTGTAGTATTGATGATGAATATGATGAGCCTAGCGAAATGGATGAATGGGCGTCTTTTGATCCGGACTGTTAAATGAATACAGAAGATTTATTAGTTGAGAAAAAAATTCCATACTATGCAAAAGGTAAGGATTATTTAGTACAATGTTTAAATCCAGAGCACGACGATAGTAACCCAAGTATGAGAATAGACCAGATTACTGGTATATTTAATTGTTTTTCTTGTGGGTTCAAAGGTAACGTTTTTCATTTCTACGGGGAAAAAGCGAATCAGTTACAGCTCCGAAGAGAGAATTTAAAAAAGAAAATTCGACAAAAGATGTCGGAAGGTGCCGGATTATTTTTCCCGAAAGGCTACATGCCATATGAAGGGAACTGGAGAAACATTTCTTCAGATACTTATAAAAAATTTCAAGCATTTACCCACCATGACAAAGATCATATTGGGCGTCTTGTATTTCCAGTACGAGATATAAGCGGTAGAGTAGTATCTTTTAATGGACGACATATGTCTGGAGGAACTCCAAAGTATATGATTACTCCTCGAGGAGTAAAACTTCCTTTGTTTCCTACAGTGTCGCCAATTAAGAGTAGCGTTATTTTGGTAGAAGGCATCTTTGATGCGGTAAATCTACACGACAAGGGACTGAACAACGCAGTCTGTTGTTTTGGAACAAATAACATAAATGAAGAAAAGCTGGCATTATTAAGTCTGCAAGGAGTTACCAACATAGATATATTTTTTGATGGTGACGAAGCAGGACAAAAAGCAGCAGAAAATGTAAAAGATATGTGCGAGAAAGTTGATCTCACCTCCAGAAATGTTCATCTAGCCAATACTGACCCTGGAGCACTTATCAAATCTCAAGTTGAAACCCTAAAGGAGAGATTATATGGCTAACGTCGCCTTAATAGAGACGAAACCTTCAAGAACAAATTTTTCTCAAGAGTTCGATAGAGCTTTCGAGTTTGATCAGTTTCAATTATGTTCAGACCCTAGTATTAAAAAGGTCTTGAAAAGAGACTGTGATATTGAAATTGATACTGATGAGTATGAGTGGGTCATATTGGTTGGCTCAGATGCTCTAAAGTATTTTACTAAAATTAATTCAGTAACAGAATACTCAGGTAAAAAAGTAGAAAAAAAGTTTTTGCCTGTAATAAACCCTGCTATGCTTGCTTTTAAGCCGGAAGCTCGTAGAACGTGGGAAGATTCCAAAGCTAACATTATTGGTTACATTCGCGGTGAAATTGAGGACGCAGTAATTGATAGCAGTATTGCTTGGGGAATACAAGATACGGAGAAAGCAAATGAATTTATTCGTAGTGCCATCGACTACCCATGCGACTATATTGCTCTCGACTCTGAGACTACTGGGCTCTATCCTAGAGACGGCCATATGCTGGGTATTAGTCTTAGCTATAATGGTACTAGCGGGGCTTATATTGATACCAATTGCTTTGATGATACCACTGAAAAGCTATTACAGGAGTTATTCGATAAGAAAGCAGTAATATTTCATAATGCTAAGTTTGATATGGCATTCTTTGAGTATCACTTCAACTTTAAATTTTCAAAGTTTGAAGACACAATGTTATTACACTACCTCATAGATGAGAATCCCGGGACTCATGGCCTAAAGCAGCTTGCTATGAGATTCACTCCTTACGGGGATTATGAGAAGCCAATGTATGATTGGATTGACCAGTACAGAAAAGAAAATGGCATTCTCAAAGGAGACTTTCAATGGGGCTGGATTCCGTTTGATGTAATGCAAACGTATGCTGCTATGGATGCGGTTGTAACTTTTATGGTATATGAAAAGTTTGTAAAGATCAAGCAAAACAAGAAATTATGCTGGGTATATGATAATATCTTAATCCCAGGTACTAGATTCTTAACTGACACACAGGACAATGGCGTGCCTTTTGACAAGAAGCGTTTATATATTGCGCAAAATATTATGCAGGATGATATTGATAATGCTATCGCTGCGCTGTATAAAGACGAACGCATAAGAAAATTTGAGCAGTTTCAAGGTAAAGAGTTTAACCCTAATAGTACGCTACAGTTGCGTAAGTTAATGTTCGACTTTCTTCATCTTACGCCGACAGGCAAAAAAACAGGAACCGGCGCACATTCTACAGACGCAGAAGTTTTAACAGAGCTGGCAACGCAGTCTCCTGTGCCAAAACTAATCCTTGACATTCGACAGAAGTCTAAGATTAAAAATACTTACTTAGATAAAATTATCCCTCAGCTTGATAGGGACTCTCGGCTACGCACAGGATTCAATCTACATGGCACAACAAGTGGTCGATTGTCATCTAGCGGTAAGTTAAATATGCAGCAGCTGCCTCGTGATAATCCTGCTGTAAAAGGGTGCATCAAAGCCGCAGCGGGGTCAAAGATAGTTGCAATGGATTTGACCACTGCCGAAGTATACGTTGCTGCAAAACTAGCAAAAGATGAAGCTCTTATGGAGGTATTTCGTTCTGGAGGCAACTTTCATAGTACAATTGCACACACAGTATTTAAACTACCTTGTGCGGTAGAAGATGTAGCAGAGCTTTATTCTGATCGTCGGCAAGCAGCTAAAGCCGTAACTTTTGGTATTATGTATGGCGCAGGGCCAAAGAAAATTAGTGAGCAAGTTACTAAAGACTCGGGAGCCTATTTTAGCCAACAAGAGGCAAAAGAAGTTATTGATGATTATTTCAAAACTTTTCATAAACTAAAGTCTTGGATCGAAACAAATCAAAAGTTCATTGAGCAAAATGGATTTACATATAGCTACTTTGGCCGTAAAAGGAGATTACCTAATGTCGCCTCAGAAGATAAAGGTATCAAGTCTCATAGCATTAGGTCTGGTCTTAATTTTCTGGTGCAGTCTACTGCTTCTGATATTAACCTCTTAGGTGCTATTGACATGAACGCATTTATTAAAAGTCAGAAGATGAAGTCTAAAATCTTCGCACTTGTGCACGACTCTATTCTTGCAGAAGTTCCTGAAGATGAAATAGATTTTTACTGCGAAAACCTAAAAAGATTTATTCAAATGGATAGAGGAGTATCTATTTCCGGAGCCCCTGTAGGTTGCGACTTTGAAATAGGTGACGACTATTCTATGGGTAAGTTTGAAAAACGATACTTGTGATTATAACTTATAGAGATATAGAAAAAATAACGTTTCCCGTATTTAATTTACCAAATGGAAACTGGCAGCTCTTAGACGGGCTGCTTTTTCTTGATGATTTAATATTAGACGATAAAAATATGCGGGGGAATAATCTTGGAATAAGAAGAATACAAACTCCTCACGAAAACTTATTCATATTAAAAAAGTCATTAAATAGTCATATTGGCATAATTAAATCGAGAGATAAGCACTTTATTGATTACAAAGGATCAGCTTTTATCTATGAAAAAACCAAGGTATGCCCCATAAAATACCACAATATCCGAAAGATAACAAAAAAGGGAGTTGCATCTGTGCTTCATTTAAATGGTATAAAAACGGGCTTTATTGTGCCCAGGCCTCCACCAAGTGACTGTACTTGGGCAGGAGTACTTTACATATATAATATGCCTTGGATGCTATATGACTATGCTAGCGAGCGACTAAAAAATAGTAGAAAAAAAGTATGAAAGCGGTAATTAGTAATCGAATATTATTAGAAGTAACGCCGGAATATAAAGAAGTTCTCAGTAAAGAACTGACATATAAAGTACCGGCCCCTAACCCTAAAGACCCTCCTCTTGTGATAAAAAACATGGCAAGAGTACGAGATAATTTAGTTAGTATACCTATTGGAAGAAAGGATTTAATACCAAATGAGTATGAAGTGGTTGACAAGAGGCTTATGGTGCCTGCTGATTTTCCTGCTTTTCAGTATGTACTCCGCGAGTCTCAACAGGCAGTATACGACGAACTCAACGATAACTGCATCATCAACGCGTGGGTGAGTTGGGGAAAAACATTTACAGGTCTAGCGATCGCAGGAAAACTTGGACAAAAAACATTAGTAATTACACACACTGTCCCCTTGAGAAATCAATGGGCAAAGGAGATAGAAAAAGTATATGGTATCACCCCTGGAATTATTGGCTCTGGTAGTTGGAACACCGATTCTTGTATTGTGGTTAGTAATACCCAAACACTCTACAGAAATATCGATAGAGTTCGAAAACTTTTTGGAACAATTATCTTGGACGAAATGCATCATGTATCTTCGCCAACGTTTTCAAAAATTATCGATACTAATCATGCAAGATACAAAATTGGACTGAGCGGAACAATAGAAAGAAAGGACGGAAAGCACGTTGTTTTTCGTGATTATTTTAGTCAAAAAGTGTTCAAGCCCCCAAAAGAAAACTTTATGACCCCAAAAGTAGATATTATAAAGTCAGAAATAAGGTTTATGGATGGTGCACGAATACCGTGGGCTAACAGAGTTACTAATCTAGCAACAAACGAAGAATACATTCACACAGTTGCAATGCTTGCGTCTTACTATGCAGCAAGAGGGCACAAAGTTCTAGTAGTATCAGATCGAGTAAACTTCTTAAAGAACTGTGCTATACTAGCAGGCGAAAAAGCAGTGTGTGTTACAGGAGATGTTCCTCACGAAGAAAGAGAAACATTGTTAAACGAGATAAATTATGGAAGTAAAAACATTCTTTTCGGTACTCAAGCAATATTTAGTGAAGGTATATCAGTTAATGCCCTCTCTGTCCTTATACTCGGTACCCCTATCAACAATGAGCCCCTCCTCACCCAGCTTGTCGGAAGAGTCATCCGAGAGCGAGAAGGGAAAAAGACTCCTGTAATAGTAGACATTCATCTCAAAGGGAACACTGCTCGAAAGCAGGCTTCTAATAGAATGGGATACTACATGAAGCAGGGTTGGCAAATCAATCAAGTCTAGAAAAATAGTTCTTGACATTTAAGTGATATTCTAGTATAATATGTTATTATTCGATTGGAAAAAGATCTATACTACAGCAGCGGGGGATCCTACAGATATAGTAAGGATCTTAAGAATGCTGGTGGAAAAAAGAATTCCAAAGAATAAGTACGATAAAGAATATTTTTACTCACAAATTAATTTTGACGGCACAAGTTTTCTTGTTCATCCTGAAAGGCTCCTATATAATGGATATAAGTACACTTTTCGAGAAGTGGCTATATATACAGGCGTTGCTGCTCTTAGGTCTCTTTCTGATTTCTATGCTACTAATAAGATGACCTTGGATGTACTACTTGTACCCGAAGAAGCTTTACCATACATTTATGAAAATAGGCTACTGGAAGTAGAAAATGATAAAATTTATTTTCTATATGAAGGAAGTCCTGACAAAAAGGAGATACATTAATGGCACTTACATTTAACAAAGCAAAGGGCGCTGCTCAAAAAAGCTCAATTAACACTTTTGTTCCACAGGACGGCGACAATAATGTTCGCCTTGTAGGCGACGTATTGGCTCGTTACGTTTACTGGATCGAGGGAGAGAACGGCAAAAATATTCCTCTAGAGTGTTTGTCGTTTGATAGAGATGAAGAGCGTTTTAACAATCAAGAAAAAGATTGGGTTCGAGAGTACTATCCCGATCTCAAGTGTGGCTGGAGCTACGCTATGCAGTGTATTCATAATGGCGATCTTAAAGTCTTTAACTTGAAGAAGAAGCTTTTTGAACAAATTATGACAGCAGCAGAAGATCTTGGAGATCCCACTGACGTAGAGACTGGCTGGGATGTTAAGTTTAAGCGGGTTAAAACTGGTCCGTTGCCCTATAATGTAGAGTACCAAGTACAGGTACTCAAGTGCAAGTCTCGTCCGTTAGACACAGATGAACTTGCACTTATTGCTGATCTGAAGTCAATGGATGACGTAATGCCTCGTCCTACTCCAGACGCACAAAAAGAACTTCTTGACCGAGTTCGAGAGGGCGCTAGCAGCCAAGCTAACGTAGACGAAGAAGCACTTGAAGATGAGTTTAATGTTGCATGATTCTTTTTACAGCCGATTGGCATATCAAACTGGGGCAGAAAAATGTCCCAGCTTCTTGGGCCTTAAATCGTTATAAATTATTTTTCGAACAACTTCATAGTTTAGAAAAAATGTGCAATATGCACATTATAGGAGGCGATCTCTTTGATCGCCTTCCTAATATGGAAGAGTTAGAACTTTATTTTTCTTTTATACGAAATGTTAAAATACCCACTATCATTTATGATGGAAATCATGAGGCTACTAAAAAGCACAAGACTTTCTTTACTCAATTAAAGCAAGTAAGTAGGGATATAAATCCTCTTGTGCAAATAGTAGACATTTCATATGTCGATAAAGATATAGGTTTTAGTATTCTTCCTTACACAGAGCTACATAGAAAAGAAAGTATTGAAAAGTTTGATACAAAGTTTCCTTTATTTACTCATGTACGCGGCGAAATTCCTCCCCATGTCAAGCCAGAGGTGGACTTAGACAGGTTTGAAGATTTTCCTATCGTATTCGCAGGAGACTTACACGCACACAGTAATACGCAGCGTAATATTGTATATCCTGGCAGTCCCATGACTACTTCTTTTCATAGAACTTCTGTAACTACCGGCTATCTTTTAATAAATCCAGACGATTGGTCGTGGATATGGGAGCCTTTTGACCTTCCACAATTGATAAGAAAGACAGTACGAACCCCGGAAGAAATGATACCTACTGAGTACGATCATACAATCTATGAAATAGAAGGAGACATACAAGCTCTTGCTGAAATTAAAAACTCTGAGCTACTTGATAAGAAAGTAGTTAAAAGAAATAGTGAGGCCGCACTTCTCCTTGATAAGGAAATGACTGTTCAAGAGGAGCTAACAGAATACTTGCAATTTGTACTCGAAATAGAAGAAGCACGAATACCAGATATTATAGGAACTTTTAATGATTACGCTTCAAAAGTTGCAATGGAATAATTGTTTTAGCTACGGAGAAAACAACGAAATAATTTTAGATGGACGAACTCTTACTCAAATACTAGGAACTAATGGTATGGGTAAGAGTTCTATTCCTTTAATTATTGAAGAAGCTCTGTACAATAAAAATTCAAAAGGTATAAAGAAGGCAGATATTCCGAATCGTTATGTAAATAATGGTTATGACATTATTCTTCACTTTACTCGAGATGCTGATGAATATAAAATTACAGTAAATCGTAAAAATAATATTAAAGTAAAGTTCGAAAAGAATGGCGAAGATATATCAAGCCACACTGCTACAAATACCTACAAGTCTGTGCAAGAAGTTATAGGTATAGATTTTAAAACCTTTTCACAGCTTGTATACCAAAATACAAACGCAAGCCTACAATTCTTAACAGCCACAGATACTAATAGAAAAAAGTTTTTAATTGAGCTTTTATCATTAGAAAAGTATGTAGATCTTTTTGAGTTATTTAAGGCAGCTTCCCGAGATATATCTATGGAAGTAAATGCGCTTGATAGTCAGATAAGTACGATTGAAAAATGGTTACATAATAATAAATTGACAGATACTACCGTACTGCCGATGTTAAATTTAGAAATCGATACGGAAGAAGAAGAGAAAGAATTCCGATTTTTAACAAAAGAAATTGAAAATATTTCCGAAAAAAATAAAAAAATTTCTAAAAATAATTCTTATAAAGAGCTGTTAAAGCAAATCGATATTGATGAAGCTAGAAAATGTACAATTAGTAAAAAAGAATCTTACGATGACTTACAGTCGGAAACAGGAAGCCTCAACGGGGTCGTAGCGGGGTCGCAAAAACTTTTAGTAAAGCTAGAGAAACTAGGAGATCACTGCCCAACTTGTGAACAGGCCATAGACCCGAGATTCAAAGAGGGTCTTATCGACAGTGAAACAAAAAAAATTACGGAGGCAAAAGAAAAGCAGAATGAAATTGAAACAAGAATATCAGAAATTAAACGAAATAATAGAGATTACGACAATGCTAGAAAAATTGAAAGAGACTGGGAAGACATGTATCGAAGTATCGATCGAACTCTGCCAGTGGCCCTCTTGGATAAGAATGAGCTGGACGAGCGCTTGGCTAGAGTACAGGATGACTTGGGCAGAAGAAAAAGCGAAATGGAGCGTATCTCGAAAGAAAATGAACAGCGAACAAAACGCAACACCAGAATACAAGTAATTCAAGAACAAACAGATGAACTTTGCTCTCAGCTAGAAAAAGCAAATGAAAAGTTAAAGAGTATAGGGGAGCTTTCATCGAACTTAGAAGTATTAAAAAAATCTTTTAGCACTAATGGTTTGATTGCGTACAAGATCGAAAATCTTGTAAAAGAGTTAGAGGAACTCGCAAACCACTATTTAGCAGAGCTTTCAGACGGTAGATTTACACTTGAGTTTGTAGTAACAAATGACAAGTTAAATGTACAAGTCACTGACAATGGAAATGTTGTAGATATTCTTGCACTTTCGAGTGGAGAACTAGCCCGAGTTAATACGGCAACTCTTATCGCAATTCGAAAGCTTATGAGCAGTATTTCCAAATCTAGAATAAATGTATTATTTTTAGATGAAGTTATTAACGTTCTCGACGAAACAGGCCGAGAGAAAATAGTAGAAGTTCTTCTTCAAGAAGATCTGAATACTTATATTGTTAGTCACGGATGGAGTCATCCACTGCTTGAAAAAATAGAGGTTATTAAATGCGACAACGTCAGCAAGTTAGAATATTAAACAGATTATCATCTAGTAGGCGGCAACAATGGCTAGTACAGGAGGAGAAAGAAAGAAATGAGAGAGTTAGTAGTGGAAGCACTGAAAGCGAAATACTTCGGGAAGATGAAGGAAGCAGAAGCAAATATAGAAATATATCTGGAAAACCCAGTTGGTATTGGAGAGCACCCAGAAATACTCGACGCAATTGACTCACAAATTGAAAAACTTGTAGAAGCGCAAGAAAAGTTTAAAGCATTAGAAGAATTCGACCATGGTGGATAGTAGGGCAAAAGGGGCACGAGGAGAGTATCTTGTTCGAGATATCCTGCGAGAGTACACAGATCTACAGTTTGAAAGAGTTCCTAATTCAGGAGCTTTGGAATATCTAAAAGGAGATTTATATATACCGCATGAAAAGAATAAGTACTGTATAGAGGTAAAAAACTATGCGGATTCTCCTCTTACGGATAAAATTTTTACTGCCCCAAAAACTAATAATCTCATTCGCTGGTGGACTAAAGTACAGATGCAGGCGGCTCAAGGAGGACAAGAGCCTTTGTTATTTTTTAAATATAATCGTTCTCCCGTATTCGTAGTTACAGCCGATAAGCCTAAAAACTTTTCTTTATGGATTAATATAAATTTTTTAGGGTGTTATGTAATGGTTGCGGAGGAATGGTTAAAAAATGAAAAACCGGAGTTTTTATAATGGCATTTAATTTTGAAGATAAGCTATTTAATGATGAATACTCCCCGCAGTCTACTTTAATTGTAGACTCTTTAAATCTAGCTTTTCGATGGAAGCACCAAGGAAGGTCAGACTTTAGGTATGAATTTGAAAGTACAGTTCAAAGTCTAGCAAAATCATACGGCACAGATAGAGTAATTATTACTGCGGATTGGGGAGCTTCCTCTTATAGAAAAATAATTAGCGGAGATTATAAACAAAATAGAAAAGAAAAAATTGCAGAACAAACAGAAGAAGAAAGAATAGCATTTGAAGAGTTTTTTGAAGAGTTTGAAGCCAGTCTAGAGGTAATGAAAGAGGGCGGCTATGTAGTTCTTCGATATAAAGGAGTGGAAGCAGACGACCTTGCGGGACACTTAGTAAAATATAAAGATAAATATGGGCTAGGAGATATTTGGCTTATATCAAGTGACCGAGACTGGGATTTGCTAGTACAAGAAGGTGTAAGTAGGTTTTCTTATGTGACGAGGAAGGAAGTCACGCTAGAAAATTGGAGTAGTCACTATGACTGCACTCCCGAAGAGTACATCTCTGTTAAGTGCTTGATGGGGGATAAAGGAGATAATGTTGCGGGCTTCCCCGGGATTGGCATAAAGCGCGCAGTAAGTCTTGTAAAAGAATATGGTAGTGCTTATGATATTTATGAAGCCGTACCTATACATAGTAAATATAAATTTATACAAGGATTGAATGAAAATCCAGAGCAGATTCTTAAAAACTATGAGTTAATGGACTTATTAACTTATTGCGATGATGCGCTAGGTGCAACTAATTTTAAGGATATACGAGGGAGAATGTTAGATGGGCTATAACGTAGTTGTCGACTATAATCGAGACGCGTATTTATCAGAGTTTAGTAAAAAAACTTTGGAAGATAGATATATGATTGACGGAGAATTATCTCCCCAAGATGCTTTTTCACGTGCAGCAAAAGCATTCGCAAATGATGAAAAGCACGCACAAAGACTATATGACTATGCTAGTAAGCTTTGGTTCATGTTTAGTACCCCAATTCTTTCAAATGGCGGTACTACAAGAGGGCTGCCTATTAGTTGTTTTTTAAACTATGTGGATGATAGTCGAGAAGGGCTTACAAATCATTATACTGAAAATGCTTTTTTAAGTAGTGTTGGTGGGGGTGTAGGAGGATGCTGGAACGGGGTTCGGAGTGTAGGCTCGAAAACGAGCAATGGCTCCGAAAGTACTGGCGTTATTCCTTTTATGAAAGTTGTTGATGCCGAAATGCTTGCGTTTAGCCAGGGAGTAACACGTCGGGGAAGTTATGCTGCTTATCTGGACATGTCCCACCCAGAAATAGAGGAATTTTTAGATGTTCGAAAGCCTACTGGCGGTGATATTAACCGTAAGTCTACTAACCTTCATCATGGGGTCGTGGTTTCAGATTCTTTTATGGAGCTCATCGAGCGAGCCACAAGAGAAGAAGGATTTAATGATAGTTGGGATCTTCGCGATCCTCATACTGGCCGCATTGTAAAAACGGTATCCGCAAAAACACTTTGGGTAAAGTTGATTCAAAATCGTGTAGAGACGGGGGAACCTTACATTATGTTTGGGGATACCGTACAAGAAGGATTACCAGAGTGTCAAAAAGAGAAAGGTTTAAAAGTACACCATTCAAATCTTTGTAGTGAAATTACTCTTGCTACAGATGAAGATCGTACTGCCGTGTGTTGTTTATCAAGTGTAAATCTAGAAGAATTTGATGAGTGGCAACACGATGAGAATTTCATTCCAGACCTAGTTGCAATGCTTGACAATGTACTTTCATACTTTGTTGAAAATGCCCCTCGTGAGCTATGGAGAGCAGCGTATAGTGCTATGCAGGAAAGAAGTATTGGTCTGGGGGCAATGGGCTTTCATGCCTACCTACAAAGACATAATCAGCCATTTGAAGGTATAATGGCAAAGAGTGCAAACATGAGAATGTTTAAACACATAAAATCGGAGGCAAATCGTGCAACTCTTAAATTGGCTATGGAAAGGGGCGAAGCTCCTGATGCAGTCGGCTACGGAGTTCGTAATGTTCACTTGTTGGCTGTTGCTCCTAATGCTAGTAGTTCCATTATTTGTGGTAACACTAGTCCAAGCATCGAGCCTTATCGCGCTAACGCGTTTACTCAAAAAACTAAGTCCGGGTCAAGTCTACAAAAGAACGAATATTTAGAGCATATCCTTCAAGAATTAGGAGAAGATACAGATGAAGTATGGAAAGGAGTTATTACAAACGGTGGTTCGGTTCAACATCTTGACTTTCTTGATGATTGGACAAAAGACGTATTCAAAACTGCAGTGGAAATTGACCAGAGATGGGTTATCGATCTCGCAGCCGATCGACAGCAATATATCTGTCAAAGTCAATCTTTAAATGTGTTTTTTCCTGCAAATGTGTCAAAGCAAGAGCTTCACGCTATTCATATGATGGCATGGAAAAAGAAAGTAAAAACTCTATATTATTTAAGAAGTGAAGCGTACAAGCGGGCTGAAAAAGTTTCTGATGAAGCATTACGGCAGTATATTTTTGACAGCTTGGACGAAGGCGCGTGTTTAGCGTGTGAGGGTTAATATGAGTAATTTGTTACAGGAAAGAGAATATTATAAGCCTTTTAATTATCCGTGGGCTTTTAAACATTATAAGACTCAACAGCATATGCATTGGCTTCCTGATGAAGTGAATCTTGCGGATGACTTGCGAGACTATCGAGATAAGTTGACTCCCGAAAATCGTCGACTTATTAATCAGATTTTTAGATTCTTTACCCAAGCTGATGTAGATGTTTGTTGTGGATACGCAAAGCATTATCTACCCACATTTAAGCAGCCAGAAGTAAGAATGATGCTATCAGCTTTTGCTGCAATGGAAGCGGTACACCAAGAAGCTTATTCATTATTACTAGAAACCCTTGGTTTTGGGGATGATGAATACCAAAAGTTTTTTGAACATAAAGAAATGATGGACAAGCATGAGTATCTTTCAAATTTTGGAATGGATACTCCGATGAATATTGCAAAAACAATGGCGATTTACTCTGGGTTCACCGAAGGAGTACAGTTATTTAGTAGCTTTGCAATTTTGTTAAACTTTCCAAGACATAATTTGATGAAAGGTATGGGCCAGATTGTTACATGGTCTGTTCGTGACGAAACTTTGCACGTTGAAGGAATGTCACAGCTTTTCCGTACTTTTATTCATGAAAATTCTCAGCTATGGACTGATGATCTAAAGTATGAGATTTACTGCGCAGCCGAACGAACAGTAGAACTGGAAGATGCTTTTATTGATTTGTGCTTTGCGGGGGCGTCTATTCCTGACCTAACCCCGGAAGAGGTAAAAGAATATATTCGATATATTGCGGATCGTAGACTTCTTGGTCTAGGAATGAAGAAAATATTTAGCAGTGATAAAAATCCTTTACCTTGGCTAGATTATATGCTAAACGGGGTAGAGCACACTAACTTTTTTGAAAACAGAGCCACTGAGTACTCTCGTGCAAGTACTACAGGTAACTGGCAAGATATATTTAAATAGGAATTTACAATGACAGAAGAAACGGATCGACCTACTATAACATTTGAAGGCGACAGCTATTTTATAGATGAGTTGTCAGATAAGGCAAAATATTTTACGGGGCAGCTTCAACAGCTTGCCAAAGAAATAAATGACTGTCAAAGCCTAAATCATCGACTAGAGCTCTCAAGATCAGGATTTATTGATTTATTGCGGCTAGAACTTAGCAAAGAAAGTGAAGAAATTGTAGAGGAGCCTAATACAGATGATTGATATACCTCTTGCAGACGAAGGTGGGTGGGAAGACTCAGGAGAAACTAAAAAGCGCCTAGAAGATAATCTTCCTCCTACTCCAGAAAATAATTTATCTGAGCGCGCTATTGTGTATCTTGCACAAATTCAAGATTTACAGCAGCAGTTAGAACAAGAACATCTAAAAGTTCAAAGGCTTGAAATGGCGATAAAGGGATTTAGTATAGCACTTCAAGAAGAAATGGAAAAGGGGCAATAGCCCCTTTTTTATTACCCTTGTAACGCTGCTGCTGGTGGTGTGAAATTAGCTGTATACCTGCCCAATCCATTTGTTATTCGTACATCGCTTAAATATCCATTAAACTGATCAGTATTATTTACTCTCTGCCTTCCAATTTGCATAGGAACTGTTGCAGTAAATGCAGTGCTGCTTGTAGCCGAGTCTACTTCTGTGCCATCTATAAATAATTTTACAGTAGATCCTGTTCTTGAAACTGCGATATGGTACCATTGACCCGTAGTAACGGTTGAGGTACTGGGATCTTGTAATAACGGAGTTGCATCAGCATAAAAAGATATTGAACTTCCTGTTGATCTCCAATAAAGTTCCCAACTTGCAGAATTACTGTTATCATACTTTTCTATTATTACTCTGCTTGAAGAAAGAGAATCAAAATATGTCCAGCATTCGATTGTAAAATCTTTAGTTAGATTAAACACAGGATCATGTGATACTTCTATATAATCACCCGAACCGTCAAAATACATAGAAGAACTCAAATACTTTGTTTGAGTAGTAGAGGATTGAGTATTTCCTGCTAAAATTGCATTAGATGCCGTTTGTGATTTATCTATAAT
>Ga0233438_10000667_pt1 | contig 42182 bp, 32 predicted proteins | sample SI_123_September_FD_182720 | JGI IMG/M metagenome (GOLD analysis project Ga0233438, IMG submission 182720) | Seawater microbial communities from Saanich Inlet, British Columbia, Canada - SI_123_September2016_10_MG | ecosystem: Environmental > Aquatic > Marine > Inlet | place: Canada: British...
GGGTTTGCAATTAATAGACCAGGCGTTCCTGTTCCGTCTACTGTGTTGGTTGTTCCGTATACATCAACTGTACCAGACACTGACAATGTTGGAGTTTCATCTTGTGCGTTCAAAGACAAAGCTCCGATTAAAGCAACAATGCTTAAGGTAATTTTTTTCATAATTGTTAATTTTAGTAGTTAATATTTTTAGTTAACGGCTCAAAACTATAAATAATTAACATACACCCCTAAAAAAATAGGGGTATTAATTATGTTTTTATGTAATAATTATTTTATACCACTTAATTTTTGGGGTATTGTAATTATTTTTGCATTATTTTTAATATTTGACCAGTGCTTTGTTTTTACAGAACGACTTTTTGATGTTTAGGACGTTTGTTTGCTAACCACCAATTTGACTGTTGAATATTCGATAGTCTAATATGCCTTTCATTGTTCAAAATGCATTTATAGGTATTCTAAATTGGAATTTCGAAAAAGTGAATTGGCTTTTTTTTAAATAGACTTTTACCAGTTACCTTTAAAGCTTGTTAAGGTTAAATCAGAAATAATTTTAAGTATGTTAGAAAAGCAAGGACTTTATTTACCCGAATTTGAGCACGATAATTGTGGCGCAGGATTTATATGTAGTTTAACAGGGAAACGATCCAATGACATTATTCATAAAGCATTAGAAATTTTAGTAAAACTAGAACATAGAGGTGCGGTGAGTTCGGATGGTGTAACGGGCGATGGTGCTGGAATTCTTATCGATATTCCACACAAATTTTTCAAAACATTTTGTGATTTTGAATTGCCAGATGCTGGACAGTATGCGGTTAGTAATGTGTTTTTACCTCGAAAAGACAATCAAAGAGCCTATTGTGTTGAAGTGTTTGAAACTGAAATTAAAAAGCAAGGATTGCATATTTTAGGCTGGAGAGAAGTTCCTGTCAACAGTGCTGTTTTAGGAGAGATTGCCAAAACAACCGAGCCCTTTGTTATGCAGGTCTTTGTAGGAAAATCAGATCCGGAACAATCTGAGTTTGATTTTAATTTAAAATTATTTGCTGCACGAAAAATATCTGAACATACTATATATGACTCAAAACTATCAGAGTCCAAATTCTTTTACCTTCCAAGTCTTTCAACCAAAATAATTATTTTTAAAGGTTTATTGAAACCAGAACATATAAATGAATATTATCTAGACCTTTTTAATTCAGATCTAGACACCCGTTTGGCTTTGGTACACCAGCGTTTTTCAACCAACACCTTCCCAACTTGGGATTTGGCTCAGCCTTTTAGATACATATGTCACAACGGAGAAATCAATACCCTTAGAGGAAATGTGTCTCGTATGTTTTCTAGAGAAGAAATCATAAAAAGTGATGCCTTTGGAGATGATATCAAAAAAATAATTCCAACAATTCTAAAAGGAAAATCCGATTCGGCAACTTTGGATATGGTGGTTGAATTATTATTAATGACAGGTCGATCGTTACCTGAAGTGATGATGATGTTAGTTCCAGAAGCATGGGAAAAAAACCCAGATATGTCTGATTCCAAAAAGGCATTTTACGAATACAATTCTTGCTTAATGGAACCATGGGATGGCCCTGCATCCATCCCTTTTACAGATGGAAATTTTATTGGAGCTGTTTTAGACCGAAATGGACTGAGACCGTCCCGATATACCGTCACTAAAAATGGAAACGTCATCATGTCTTCTGAAACAGGAGTAGTGGATATTGAGCCAGAAGAAGTAGAATTTCATGGACGCTTGGAACCAGGAAAAATGTTCCTTGTTGATATGAATGAAGGACGCATCGTAAACGATGAAGAAATAAAAGAAAAAATAGCGGCGAAACAACCCTATAGAAAATGGTTGAACGAAAACTTAGTCCACTTAAAAGATATTTCTGCCAAAAAAGGACCTATTAAATATGACGAGGTAGATTTAAAGAAACGTGAAGTTGCCTTTGGATACACAAAAGAAGACATAAATACCATTATCCGTCCTATGGCCCAATTAGGGAAAGAGCCGATTGGCTCCATGGGAAGTGATACTCCTATTGCTATTTTATCCGAACGGCCTCAATTAATTTACAGTTATTTTAAGCAAATATTTGCGCAAGTAACCAACCCTCCTTTGGATGGGATTAGAGAAGAATTAATCACAGATATTAGTTTAACACTTGGAAGTGATACCAATATTTTTGATTGTAACTCCGAAGCATGTAAAAAGCTAAAAATTCAAAATCCTGTTATTTCAAAGCACGATTTAGATAAAATTAGAAACTATGATACTAACCCTAATTTTAAAGTAGAGTCAATTTCTATGCTCTATGAGGTAAATCGCGGGTTAAACGAATTAGAAAGCGCCCTCGAAGCCTTAGTTAATAAAGCATCTAAAGCAATAGATAAAGGGGCTAATATTATTATTTTATCCGATCGATTTGTAGATGAAAACCACGCACCAATCCCAGCGCTTTTAGCTTGTTCATATGTGAATCATGCGCTGCATAAACTCAACAAACGATCGCAGACTAGTTTGATAATCGAGTCTGCAGAACCAAGAGAAGTACATCATTTTGCACTCTTATTTGGTTTTGGAGCAAGCGCAGTGAATCCTTACATTGTCAATGAGATTGTAGAGAAACAAATTAAAGACTCAGACATTTCAGATTTAGAATATCTTACCGCTATCAAGAATTACAACAAAGCTATAGGAAAAGGCATCTTGAAAGTGATGAATAAAATCGGAATTTCTACACTAAACTCTTACCGAGGGTCTCAATTATTTGAGTGTGTAGGAATTAACACAAACACCGTTGAAAAATACTTTCCAAACACGCCCACTCGAATTCAAGGAATTGGTTTGATAGAAATTGAAAAAGAAATTGTTAAACGTCATAAAAAAGCTTTCAATCCAAATATTGAATCGGATATTGAAATAGGTGGGGAATACAGATGGCGTCGTGGACAGGAAAAACACATGTTTAATCCATTAACGGTCGCAAAACTTCAAGAATCTGTTCGCACCAACAAAGCCTCTACTTTTAAAGAATACTCAGAGCTAGTTGATGATCAGTCCAAGCGATTAATGACCATAAGAGGCTTGTTTGAATTTGACCAATTTGACCCGATTTCTATTGATGAGGTGGAACCTTGGACCGAAATTGTAAAACGATTCAAAACAGGTGCCATGTCTTATGGGTCTATCAGCAAAGAAGCCCATGAAAACCTAGCCGTTGCTATGAACAGAATTGGTGGAAAAAGTAATTCTGGTGAAGGTGGAGAAGATGAAGAGCGTTTTTATAAAAACGCTCAAGGAGATTGGAGAAATTCAGCAATTAAACAGGTCGCATCCGGACGATTTGGAGTTACCTCCAACTACCTAACGAGCGCCAATGAAATTCAAATAAAAATAGCACAAGGCGCAAAACCTGGCGAAGGAGGGCAATTACCGGGACCAAAAGTAAACCGTGAAATTGCAAAAACAAGAAATTCAACTCCTTATGTTGGTTTAATTTCACCACCACCACACCACGATATTTATTCGATTGAAGATTTATCACAACTCATATATGATGTTAAATCAGCCAACAGAGCTGCGAGAGTCAATGTTAAATTGGTGTCAGAAATAGGTGTCGGAACCGTGGCAGCCGGAGTAGCAAAAGCCAAAGCAGACGTTGTGTTGATCTCTGGTTTTGATGGCGGTACAGGAGCGTCACCATTAACCTCTTTAAAACATGCAGGACTTCCCTGGGAATTAGGAATTGCCGAAGCACAACAAACACTGGTGATGAATAATTTGAGAAATCGAATTGTTTTGGAATGTGATGGTCAGTTAAAAACTGGACGTGACGTTGCGATTGCATGTCTATTAGGAGCAGAAGAGTTTGGTTTTGCTACCGCTCCTTTAGTCGCTTCAGGATGTATTATGATGCGTGTATGTCATTTGAATACATGCCCCGTTGGTATTGCAACTCAAAACCCAGAGCTGCGCAAAAAATTCAAAGGCAAGCCAGAACATGTGGTGAATTATATGTATTTTGTCGCACAAGAATTGCGTGAAATCATGGCGCAATTAGGCTTTAAAACTGTGGATGAAATGGTAGGCCAGGTTCAAAAACTGAATCGAAATAAAGCCATTGAACATTATAAAGCTTCTGGAATTGATTTAACACCAATTCTTCATAAAGTAGAAGTTGCAGAAGGCGTTAAATTATACAATACTGAGGAGCAAGATCACAACCTCGATGTCCATTTAGATTTCAAAATCATTAAGCAAGCACATCAAGGAATTTTTAGAAGACAACGCACATATTTGAAGCTTCCAATTACCAACATAGATAGAGCTGTTGGTGCAATTTTAAGCAACGAAATCTCTAAAATTTATGGAGCAGATGGCTTACCACAAGACACCATAAATATAGATTTTAATGGTTCTGCAGGACAAAGTTTTGGAGCCTTTACGACTAAAGGTGTGACTATGACAGTTCATGGCAACACAAACGATTATCTCGGAAAAGGATTATCAGGTGCAAAACTCATCATCAAAGTTCCGGAAACAAGCACTATTGTTCCTGAAGATAATATCATTACAGGAAATGTAACGCTTTATGGCGCGACCTCAGGAGAAGTTTATATTAACGGAAAAGCTGGCGAACGTTTTTGTGTTCGTAACTCAGGAGCCAAGGCTGTTGTAGAAGGCATTGGTGACCACGGCTGTGAGTACATGACAGGGGGTATTGCGGTGATTCTAGGAAGTGTAGGAAGAAACTTTGGAGCGGGAATGAGCGGTGGAGTTGCCTATATATTTGATACTGATAACACATTCACCAACAACTGTAATGGGGAAGACCTAAACATCGATCCTGTGGAACTTCAGGAAGATGTGAATCAATTGCGAACATTAATCGAAAATCATTTTGTGGCAACGTCAAGTCCAGTAGCAAAACGCATTTTAGAAAACTGGGAGGCCACACTTCCTAAATTTAAGAAAGTACTACCGGAAGAATACAGACAGGCATTATTAAGGTTAGAAAAAGAACAACTAGAAACAGTTTAAGATGGGAAAGATCACAGGATTTTTAGAGTTTGAGCGTCAGGATGAAACCTATGAAGCGCCAAAAGAAAGAATAAAAAACTATAAGGAATTTACAATTCCATTAGAAGAGTCTAAATTAAAGGATCAAGGAGCGCGCTGTATGGATTGCGGAATTCCGTTTTGTCATAGCGGCTGTCCTTTAGGAAATTTAATTCCAGACTTTAACGATAAAGTTTATAAAGGGAAATGGAAAGAAGCGGCAGAAATTTTGCATTCCACCAATAATTTTCCAGAATTTACAGGTAGGCTATGTCCTGCACCCTGTGAAGAAGCTTGTGTTTTAGGGATCAACGAAGACCCTGTAAGTATTGAGAACATAGAAAAAAACATTGTAGAAACTGCTTTTACAGGAGGCTGGATTACAGCAAAACCACCAAAAGTAAGAACCGATAAAACAGTAGCTGTTATTGGGTCTGGTCCAGCAGGATTGGCTGCAGCACAACAGTTAAATAGAGCCGGTCATACTGTTACTGTATTTGAAAGAGATAGTAAAGTCGGTGGACTCTTGCGATATGGAATTCCGGATTTTAAAATGGAGAAAAATGTAATCGACCGTCGAATTCATGTTTTGGAAGATGAAGGTATCGTATTTAAAACCAACGCCCATGTTGGAAAAAACATAGACGCAAACCAAATAAAATCCGATTTTGACGCCGTAGTGATGTGTGGAGGAGCTACCGTTAAAAGAAACATTCCAATTCCAGGAGCTGAACTAAAAGGGGTGCACCAAGCGATGGAGTTTTTAAAACTAAACAACCAATATGTAGATGGGTTGTTAGATTTTAATGACATTCTCTCTGCCAAGGATAAAAAAGTGATAGTCATTGGAGGCGGAGATACTGGCTCAGATTGTATAGGAACTTCTAACCGTCATGGCGCAACATCGGTCACAAATTTCGAAATTTTATCGAAACCAACCGAAGGACGACCAGCTAATCAACCGTGGCCCTATTGGCCGATGAAGTTGAAGACCACCTCTTCTCATCAAGAAGGAGTTGAGCGATTTTTTAGCATTTCCACCAAAGAATTTATTGGAGATGATAAAGGAAACTTAAAAGCATTAAAAACGGTTGAGGTTGAATGGATTTTTAAGCAGGGTGAACGCCCACAATTAAAAGAAGTTCCAAACTCCGAAAAACTATGGGACTGTGATTTAGTGTTGTTGGCGTTAGGGTTTACAGGAGCCGAAAAAACATTAGCAGATCAATTTGGTTTAGAAATGGATTTTAGAACGAATATCAAAGCAACCACAAAAGACTATGTAACCAATGTCCCTGGTATATTTGCAGCAGGGGACATGCGACGTGGACAATCTTTAATTGTGTGGGCTATCTCCGAAGGAAGACAGGCAGCACACCATGTAGACACCTATTTAATGGGCAGTTCTGCATTGCCGTTAAAAGACGACAGTGATTTACCACGAGTTTAATATTATTTTTGCGCACTGAACATCATACAATATAAGGGGTAATAACCTAAAATACAATGAATTAACACCAACTCTAAACAGTTGGGTTTAGATCATTTAAAGAGATATTCCTCACGCTAAATATGTAAAAATATAATTTCGATACTTCTAAGGTATAAATCTATAATGAAACAATTAAATAAATACAGTCGAGCGGTTACTCAAGACCCAACGCAACCAGCAGCACAAGCAATGCTTCATGCCATAGGGCTTACCAAAGCGGATTTCGAAAAACCTTTGGTAGGAATTGCCAGCACAGGATATGAAGGCAACCCATGTAATATGCATCTTAACGACTTGGCTAAGCTGGTAAAAAAAGGCACTTTAAACAAAGAAGTTGTAGGCCTTATTTTTAATACAATTGGTGTGAGTGATGGGATTTCAATGGGAACCCCAGGAATGCGTTTTTCTTTGCCTTCTCGGGATATCATTGCAGATTCTATGGAAACTGTTGTTCAAGCCATGAGTTATGATGGTTTGATTACAGTTGTAGGTTGTGATAAAAATATGCCAGGAGCCTTAATGGCAATGATACGGATAGATAAACCGGCTATTTTGGTTTATGGTGGTACGATTGATTCGGGATGCCATAATGGAAAAAAATTGGATGTTGTTTCGGCATTTGAAGCTTGGGGAAGTAAAGTAGCAGGTACAATGTCTGAATCTGAATTCGACCAAATTGTAGAAAAAGCTTGTCCAGGAGCTGGAGCTTGTGGTGGAATGTACACCGCTAATACCATGGCGTCAGCCATTGAGGCCTTAGGAATGACCTTGCCCTTTAACTCTTCTAATCCAGCAACGGGTGATGAAAAAAAGGACGAAGCAGTCAAAGCAGGAGAAGCCATGCGCATTCTGCTAGAAAAAGATATAAAGCCATCTGATGTTATCACAAAAAAATCCCTTGAAAACGCCATCCGACTTGTAACCATACTTGGAGGCTCTACCAATGCAGTCCTTCATTTTTTGGCGATTGCGAGAGCTGCTCAAATAAAATTCACCCTTGAAGATTTTCAAAGAATTAGCGATAGCACACCATTTTTGGCCGACTTAAAACCTAGTGGAAAATACTTAATGGAAGACGTACACCATGTTGGGGGAATTCCAGCGGTGATGAAATACTTGTTAAATAAAGGACTCCTTCACGGAGATTGTTTGACTGTGACAGGAAAAACAATTGCTGAAAACTTAGCTGAAGTCAAAGACTTAACAGAAGGTCAAGATGTAATTAAAACAATCGAAAAACCCATTAAAACTTCTGGACACTTACGAATGCTTTATGGAAATTTAGCTTCTGAAGGAAGTGTCGCAAAAATCACAGGAAAAGAAGGGTTGAAATTTAGAGGTCCGGCAAAAGTGTTTGAAGGCGAATATGCTGCTAACGATGGAATCCGAGATGGTAAAGTTCATAAAGGAGATGTCGTAGTTATTAGATACGAAGGCCCTAAAGGCGGACCTGGAATGCCAGAAATGTTAAAGCCAACCGCTGCCATAATGGGCGCCGGTTTAGGAAAAGATGTTGCCTTAATTACTGATGGACGTTTTTCAGGAGGGACACACGGTTTTGTTGTGGGTCATATTACACCAGAAGCACAAGAAGGAGGTGCAATTGCTTTAGTGAACGACGGCGATATCATCACTATTGATGCTGAAACAAATTCAATACTTCTAGAAGTTTCTGATGAAGTACTAGAAGAGCGAAAAGCACAGTGGAATGCACCTGCCTTGAAAGTATCAAGAGGGGTGCTATATAAATATGCAAGAACGGTCTCATCGGCATCTGAAGGGTGTGTAACCGATGAATTTTAAATTATAATTATGGAAACACTAACCTCCAAACAAAAGGAATATTTAGAGCAACCGAAAGAACGTATTTCAGGGAGTGAAGCGATTGTAAGATGTTTATTAGCCGAAGGTGTTGAGGTCTTATACGGCTACCCTGGAGGGGCTATTATGCCAGTGTACGACGAACTCTATAAATATGAAGGTAAAATAAATCATGTTCTTACAAGACACGAACAATGTGCCGCTCATGCCGCCCAAGGTTATGCTCGCATTTCTGGAAAAGTAGGTGTAGCCATGGCCACTTCAGGCCCCGGAGCAACCAACTTAATAACAGGTATAGCCGACGCACAAATAGACTCCACACCTATTGTATGTATTACAGGACAAGTTCCTTCACATTTGTTAGGAAGTGATGCGTTTCAAGAAACGGATATTGTTGGAATTTCTACACCCGTCACAAAGTGGAATCACCAAATTACGAAAGCGTCTCAAATCCCAGAAATTATTGCTCGCGCTTTTTATATAGCTAGAAGTGGACGCCCAGGACCAGTTCTTATCGATATCACAAAAGACGCTCAATTTGAGGAATTTGATTTCCAGTACAAAAAATGTACAGGTGTTCGCAGTTATAAACCTGTTCCTGAAATAGATGACAATTCGATTTCAGCAGCAGCAGCACTTATCAACTCCGCTAAAAAGCCAATGATCATTTGGGGTCAAGGGGTAATTTTGGGCAAGGCCGAGGAAGAACTCAAGGCGGTGATTGAAAAAACAGGCATCCCTTCTGCATGGACTATTTTGGGTGCTTCGGCGATTCCTACGGGACATCCACTGAACATTGGAATGGTTGGAATGCACGGAAACTATGCCCCCAATGTTCTTACAAATGAATGCGACGTATTAATTGCGATTGGGATGCGATTTGACGATCGTGTGACAGGAAAATTGGACGAGTATGCAACGCAAGCTAAAATCGTTCATTTTGAAATAGATCCTTCAGAAATTGATAAAAATGTCAAAACAGACGTGGCTGTTTTGGGAGATGCTAAAACAAGTTTAACAAAATTGTTGAGTTTATTAACCACGAATTCACATCCAAAATGGCTTCAAAAATTCAGGGACCTTTATACCGTTGAGTACGATAAAGTCATCAAAAATGATCTACATCCAATTTCTGAAGGCCTTACTATGGGCGAGGTGCTTAAGGAAATAAACAATCAAACTATGGGCGAGGCAGCCATTGTAACAGATGTCGGCCAACACCAAATGATTGCCTGTCGATATGCTGATTTTAATGTTAGTAAAAGCAACATAACTTCTGGAGGACTTGGAACGATGGGTTTTGCATTACCTGCAGCAATTGGTGCTAAGATGGCAGCTCCAGATCGTGAAGTTGTTGCTATTATTGGAGATGGAGGATATCAAATGACCATCCAAGAACTAGGCACTATTTTTCAAAACAAGGTGCCAGTAAAAATTGTTGTCTTAAACAATGAATTTCTAGGAATGGTACGCCAGTGGCAACAACTATTTTTTGACAAGCGTTATGCCTCAACCGAAATGGTAAATCCAAACTTTGTAGCTATTGCAAAAGGCTATTATATAGAAGCTCAAAAAGTAAGCAAACGAGAAGATCTAGCATCGGCAGTAAAAGAAATGATTGCCAGTGACGAGCCTTATTTCTTAGAAGTTTGTGTAGAAAAAGAAAACAATGTATTTCCAATGGTTCCTTCGGGAGCTTCGGTTTCAGACATAAGATTAGAATAAGAATGGAAACAGAAAAACAACTTTATACGATATCGATATATACCGAAAACAATATCGGTTTGCTCAATCGAATTTCAGCAATTTTCCAGAGAAGACACATTAATATTGAAAGTCTTAATACATCTGCTTCTGAAATAGAAGGGGTATCACGCTTTACTATTTTAGTGAGTATGTCTGAAGCTCAAATCAAAAAAATTATTGGTCAGATAGAAAAACAAGTGGAAGTAATAAAAGCCTACTACCACACAGAGGAAGATACAATTTATCAAGAATCGTGCTTATTCAAAATCAAATCCGATTTATTATTTGAAGAGCGTCAAATTCAAAATATAATCAAAGAAAGTAATGCACGAATCGTCACTGTCAATAAAGAGTTTTTTGTACTTGAAAAATCAGGGCGCCGAAGTGAATTAGAACTTTTACACAGAGAATTAAATGCGTTCGGAATCATGCAATTTGTACGATCAGGACGTATTGCAGTAACTAAAGACAAATTAAAAATAACTGAAATGCTAAAAGCATTCAAAAACTAACTAAAATGTCAAATTATTTTAACACATTAACATTAAGGGAAAAATTAGAGCAATTAGGAAAGTGTCGTTTAATGGACGCTTCAGAATTTGAAGACGGAGTCACAGCATTAAAAGGCAAGAAAATTGTTATTGTAGGCTGTGGAGCTCAAGGTTTAAACCAAGGTTTAAACATGAGAGATTCTGGTTTAGATATTTCTTATACACTGAGACAATCTGCGATAGACCAAAAAAGAGACTCGTATGTAAATGCAACGTCAAATAATTTTAAAGTAGGAACTTACGAAGAATTATTGCCAACTGCAGATGTCGTTATTAACTTAACACCAGATAAGCAACATACAAACGTGGTGAAAACAATTATGCCTTTATTAAAAAAAGGAGCCACCTTATCGTATTCTCATGGTTTTAATATTGTTGAAGAGGGGATGCAAATTCGTGAAGATTTAACAGTAATCATGGTAGCGCCAAAATGTCCTGGATCTGAAGTTAGAGAAGAATATAAAAGAGGATTTGGGGTGCCTACATTAACTGCGGTACATCCAGAAAATGATCCAGAAGGCAAAGGATGGGCGCAAGCCAAAGCTTATGCAGTTGCCACAGGTGGTCACAGAGCAGGTGTATTGGAATCGTCATTTGTTGCCGAAGTTAAAAGTGATTTAATGGGAGAGCAAACTATTTTATGTGGTTTGTTACAAACAGGAGCAATTTTATCTTTTGATAAAATGGTAGCCGAAGGAATTGATGCGGGTTATGCCGCTAAATTAATTCAGTATGGTTGGGAAACTGTAACCGAAGCGTTAAAGCATGGTGGAATCACAAATATGATGGACAGATTGTCGAACCCTGCCAAAGTAGAAGCGTTTAGACTTTCTGAGGAATTAAAAGAGATTATGCGTCCATTGTTCCAAAAACATATGGATGATATTATGACGGGTCATTTTTCTAAAACAATGATGGAAGACTGGGCGAATGACGATAAAAACTTGTTAACTTGGAGAGCAGCTACAGGTGAAACTGCTTTTGAAAAGCAAACAGTTACAGATCAAGAAATTCCAGAACAAGAATACTTTGACCACGGAACTTTATTAGTTGCTTTTGTTAGATCTGGTGTTGAATTAGCTTTTGAAGCAATGACAGATTCGGGGATTATAGACGCTTCTGCATACTACGAATCTTTACACGAAACACCATTAATTGCAAATACAATTGCAAGAATGAAGTTAGCTGAAATGAATCGTGTAATTTCTGATACGGCAGAATATGGTTGTTATTTATTTGACCATGCTTGTAAACCTTTGTTAACAGACTTTATGAAGGCTGTAAATACTGATGTTATTGGTAAAGCGTTCAGTTCAGAGAACGGAGTTGATAACCAAGAATTAATTAGAATTAATGCGATTATTAGAAATCACCCAGTAGAAATAGTAGGAGCAAAATTAAGAGCTTCTATGACAGCGATGAAGGTTATAAAAACAGACGCCTAAAACGAATGTCAGAAACACTTCCTTATTTTCCAACAATCGAATCAGTTGAATCTGCTGCAAAAAACTTAAAAGGGGTTGCTAAGGTGACGCCTTTAATTCACAATGTACAGTATTCAAAGGAATACGATTGTAACATTAGTTTTAAGCGCGAAGATCTGCAAGTTGTTCGTTCCTATAAAATAAGAGGTGCCTATAATAAAATGTCTTCTTTAACAGAAGAACAATCGGCTAATGGAGTGGTCTGTGCAAGTGCAGGGAATCACTCCCAAGGAGTTGCCCTTTCTTGTAAATTATTAAAGATACATGGCACCATTTTTATGCCAACCACGACACCCAATCAAAAAATTGAGCGCGTCAAAATGTTTGGGGAACACTATGTCAAAATCATCTTGATTGGCGATAGTTTTGATGACGCTTATAACGCTGCTATGAAAGATTGTACGGAACGCCAGAAAACGTTTATACATCCTTTTAATGACGAAAAAGTAATAGAGGGTCAAGCAACATTAGGTTTGGAGTTGGTCCATCAAACAACAGCTCCCATTGATTATATTTTTGTAGCTGTTGGCGGCGGTGGACTCGCATCGGGTATGTCCACAGTTTTTAAATTACGATCCCCTAATACCAAGATCATTGGTGTGGAGCCAGAAGGCGCTCCGTCCATGAAAACTGCATTTCAAAAAGGGAAAGTAGTAGAACTAGAGTCAATTGATAATTTTGTAGACGGTGCAGCAGTCAAGCGTGTAGGCGAAAAAAACTTTGAAATTTGTAAAGAAAACCTTCACGATATGATTACAATTCATGAGGGGAATGCCTGTCAAACCATCTTAGATTTGTATAATAAAGAAGCGATTATTGCTGAGCCTGCAGGGGCACTCAGCGTGTCTGCTTTAGAGCAATTCAAAGACGAGATTAAAGGCAAAAACGTGGTTTGTATTATAAGCGGCGGCAATAATGATATAACAAGAACTGCGGAAATTAAAGAACGGGCTCTACTTTATTCGAATTTAAAACATTATTTTATAGTTACTTTCCCACAACGCGCCGGTGCTTTACGAGAGTTTGTTGTGGATATATTAGGGCCAGATGATGATATCACACATTTTGAGTATACTAAAAAGGTCAATAGAGAAAATGATGTTGCGGTTGTAGGGATTGAGCTAAAATCTCATAACGATTTAGAACCTTTAATTGCTAAGATGAAAAAAGATAACTTTTATGGAGACTACCTAAACGAAAAACCGGAGTTGTTTCAGTTTTTGGTTTAGATAGTTCCTTGTATATATTCCAGACTTACTTTTTAGAATAGTCTTTTACTTCTGAAACTCTTAACGTATTAACCATCCCTTTTTCTTTCATTGGCATAGCAGCCAAGCTAATGACCATATCGTCTTTTTCAACGTAGCCCTTATCAAAGGCAATTTTATTTACATCATTAATCGTTTGGTCTGTTGACGCAAACTTATCATAATGAAATGCACGAACACCCCAGAGTAAATTCAACTGAGAGATGATTCGTTTGTTTGAAGAAAAAACAAGAATATGAGCATCAGGACGCCAAGCTGAAATTTGGAAGGCCGTATATCCACTATTGGTCAAGGTGGAGATGGCACGCGCATTAATTTCGTTGGCCATATTTGCAGCATGATAGCAAATAGATTTTGTTATATAACGTTTTGTACGAATGTGCGGAGGATTTTGAGGGACGTTAATTAATTCTGAGTTTTCGACAGATTTAATAATATCAGACATTTTTTCAATTACTTGAACAGGGTATTGACCCACTGAAGTTTCACCAGAAAGCATCACAGCATCTGCACCGTCCATTACAGAGTTAGCAACGTCATTCACCTCAGCACGTGATGGTGTAAGGCTATCAATCATAGACTCCATCATTTGAGTCGCTATAATAACAGGAATCCTTGCTTGCTTGGCTTTTAAGACCAATTGTTTTTGAATTAATGGAACTTGATGTGCTGGAATTTCAACTCCCAAATCTCCTCTAGCAACCATCAACCCATCACAATAGGCTACAATTTTATCAATATTTTCTACGGCTTCTGGTTTTTCTATTTTGGCAATAATTGGAATTTTATAAGAACTGTGTTCAGCTATTAAGTCTTGCAATTCCATTAAATCTTCAGGGTGCCTTACAAATGAAAGTGCCATCCAATCCACTTCTTGTTGGATTGCAAACAAAGCATCTTCTTTATCTTTTTCAGTGAGTGCTGGCTGTGAAATATCTGTATTGGGTAAATTAACACCTTTCTTAGATTTCAAAGGGCCTCCTTGGATGACTTTGGCTTTGACTTCATCTTTTTGATTGGTAGAGACTACTTCAAATAGAAGTTTACCATCGTCCAATAAAATTCGCTCTCCAGGGTTAGTGTCTAAGGGGAAACGCTTATATGTCATATAAACGCGTTCTTTTGTGCCTTCAAAACGTTCTCCCGTGGCAAATATGATTTCGTCACCTGGATTGACTACCACATCATCTTTCATGACGCCAACACGCAGTTTTGGACCTTGTAAATCCGCCAAAATAGAAGCATTATACCCATGCTCTTCATTGATTTCTCTTATATTTTTGATACGGGTTTTTACCTCTTCGTAGTCTGCATGAGAAAAATTAATCCTAAATACATTGACGCCGGCGGCAACCATTTTTAGGAGCATCTCTTTTGAACTAATTGCAGGGCCTAACGTGGCAACTATTTTTGTTTTCTTTCTTTTGTGTGACATCAATTAAATATTAAATGGTCTTTTGATTTTAGTTGTAAAACATCCACACTATAAGCAGTAGATATTTTGGATATGTTTTGAATGGTATTCAAAATTTCTTTTTCATTTATGATTCTCCCTCCATTGTTTATCTTTAAAAAATAATCAACAGAAGCGTGTTCTGATAGCAAGGAATGCACTGTCCATCCATGGTCTTCTTTACTCTCTGCAAATAATCCAGTCAAAATTGGCGCATCATTTTGCACAAGACAATTGTTTTTAATCAGATGCCAAGCTGTTTGTAAAGGCTTGTTATTCCATTCAAAAACTGAAAACGAAGCGGTAGAATTTGTAAAATCTAAATCTTCCTTTGTACGCACTAAACGCGTTGCTAAACTTTGGTTTAAATAATATGCCAATCGGTAATCTTCAATATCACAATGTATCGCTAACAGCGAGTAATTCGCATCCTCAAAATCATCAACAAGAAGTTTGTGTACTGCCATGAGTTTTATTAAACATTTTGTAAATATAAGATATTCACACAATAGTTGACTTCGTATTGGTGTTTCTTAGGGGTAAAATATTGCGAAAACGTTATAGTCAAGGGGGAGATATTTCGATTAAGAACTTTTATCAATCTTTCCTTGTAATGCAAAGTAAGCGCGCTTAGAAACTTTTTCTTCAGCCTTCTTTTTAGAAGTCGCACGTGCTTTTGCGATAGTTTTTTCATCAATAATAAGTTTTACAGAAAAATGCTTGATAATATCTTGTCCAGCATCTGTTAGGCTTTCAAAATTAAAATGTTTTTTTTCTTTCTGACACCATTCTATAATAAGGCTTTTATAGCTGATCACTTTCCCTTCCAAATGATCAATATCCACATGAGGAGTGATGACCCTTTTGTAAATAAACTTTTCACTAGCAGCATATCCTTTGTCTAAAAAAACGGCTCCAATTAGGGCTTCTAACAAATTACCATGAATGTTGTCTCCAAATTGAGTGATTGGAATTTTTGTATGTAAAAAAGAAGAAAGTTTGAGTTCTTTTCCTATTTCATTAAGATGTTCTCTACTAACTATTTTTGAACGCATTTTTGTCAGATAGCCTTCGTCGGCTTCAAGAACTTTTTCAAACAGAAAATGAGCAATAACGGCACTAAGAATTGCATCTCCCACATATTCTAAACGCTCATAACTTATCGAGTTCCCAAAAGAATCTTTTTGATTAGTTGAGCCATGGGTAAATGCTTTGGTATAGTAATTTAAATTTTTGGGAGTGTATCCAATAACTTTACTTATTGAAGCCTTTAATGCAGTGTTTTTAGAAGCGTTAGGCTTGAGTATGTTTCGAAAAGAAATCAAAAGAAATTAATCTAATTTCTTAAAAACAACGCAGGCATTATGACCGCCAAAACCAAATGTATTACTCATCGCGATTTTAACATCTCGTTTTTGAGCCTTGTTTAAGGTAAGATTTAGTTCTGGATCAATGTTTTCATCTGGAGTTACGTGGTTGATTGTTGGAGGGACAATACCATGCTCTATTGATAAAATAGCAGCGATAGCTTCGATGGCTCCAGCGGCACCTAGTAAGTGCCCAGTCATAGATTTGGTAGAATTTATATTTATGTTTTTGGCATGCGCACCAAAAACTTCCGAGATTGCTTTTAACTCTGCAACGTCACCAAGCGGCGTAGAAGTCCCATGCGTATTGATAGCATCGACGTCTTCTGGTTTAATTCCCGCATTTTCCAAACAGTTTTTCATGACTGCAATAACGCCAATTCCTTCGGGATGTGGAGCGGTCATGTGGTATGCATCTGATGAGAGTCCGCCTCCAATAAGTTCTGCGTATATTTTAGCGCCTCTAGCTTTAGCGTGATCGTAATCTTCTAAAACAAGAGCTCCTGCACCTTCACCCAATACAAAACCATCTCTAGTACCATCAAAAGGTCTTGAAGCAGTTTCAGGGCTTTCATTTCTTGTAGACAACGCATGCATGGCGTTAAAACCACCCATCCCTGATTCGTTGACGGTCGCTTCACTTCCGCCGGTGACAATGACATCACAATGCCCAAGACGTATTAAGTTTAATGCATCAAAAATAGCATTAGCTGAGGAAGCACAAGCAGATACAGTTGTATAATTTGGCCCCATAAAGCCGTTTTTGATAGAGATGTTACCAGGGGCAATATCTGCAATCATTTTAGGGATAAAAAAGGGATTAAATCTAGGGGTTCCATTTCCGTTGGCAAAGTTCATTACTTCGTTTTGAAACGTTTCAATTCCTCCAATTCCTGCCCCCCAAATAACGCCTACTCTAAATTTGTTAATGGCATCCAAATCTAGTTTGGCATCTATGATAGCTTCGTCAGAAGCTACCATAGCATATTGCGCAAACCGATCCATTTTACGAGCTTCTTTACGATTTAAGAAGTCCGTCACTTCGAAATTTTTTAATTCACAAGCAAACTTTGTTTTGAAATGTTCAGTATCAAAATAAGTCACGGGCGCACAACCACTCTTACCACTTATTAGGGCTTCCCAATAAGCGTCTTTGTTATTGCCTATGGGAGTCAATGCTCCCAAACCGGTTACTACAACGCGCTTTAGTTCCATAAAAAATTAAAAGGTGTTATTTTGCAGCTTCAATATATGAAACAGCTTGACCTACAGTCGCTATGTTTTCTGCTTGGTCATCTGGGATTTGAATGTCAAATTCTTTTTCAAATTCCATTATAAGCTCTACAGTATCTAACGAATCTGCGCCTAGGTCGTTTGTGAAGCTTGCTTCTGTTACCACTTCGTTTTCATCAACGCCCAATTTGTCTACAATAATCGCTTTTACTCTTGATGCAATGTCTGACATAATCTTTAATTTTAAGTTTTAATTAGGATGCAAAAGTAAAAAACTTTATATTAAAAAACATAATTACTTTAAAAATGTGTACTTATTTGTGTACAAATCGACGATGTGTTGTTGTTTTACTTCTAAATGTGAATTATTATTCTTTTTTTTGTTGAACAATCCCAACCCAAAAAATTTTTAATGAAACGAATTGCAATTTTTGCTTCCGGATCTGGAACCAACGCCGAAAATATCATCACATATTTTCAGAAAAACAGCAAAGCTGAAGTGGCTTTAGTCCTCTCAAATAACCCAAATGCGCTTGTTTTAAAGCGCGCCTCATCCTTGGGTGTCCCAAAAACAGTATTTGACAAACAACAATTGAACGATTCCAATTGGGCTGATGAGAATTTAAAAAATCTGGATTTAATTGTTTTAGCTGGTTTCTTATGGAAATTTCCAGAACATTTGTTAGAGAGTTTTAAAAACAAAGTGGTGAATGTGCATCCCGCTTTATTGCCAAAATACGGAGGAAAAGGAATGTATGGTATGCACGTGCACAATGCTGTTGTTGAAAATAAAGAATCGGAATCAGGTATTACAATTCATTACGTGAATGAACACTACGATGAAGGTGCCATTATTTTTCAAGCAGAATGTGCGGTTAACCCCACTGATACCCCAGCCGATGTCGCCGCTAAAATTCATCAACTAGAAATGATACATTTCCCAAAAGTCATTCAACAAATTCTTTTTGAATAATGGCTAAACCCAAAAAGAAATACTATACGGTTTGGAAGGGACACCATACGGGCGTTTTTGAAACATGGGACGATTGCAAAGCACAAATTTCAAATTTTGAAGGTGCCCAATATAAATCGTTTCCAACATTTGAATTGGCAAAAACAGCACTAAAAGGACAATACAAGGACTTCATTGGAAAAACCAAAAAGTTTTCTAGCAACTTATCGGAAACCAGATTAAAACTCATAGGTCAGCCGAATTACAACTCTATTGCAGTGGATGCCGCTTCCAGTGGAAACCCAGGTATAATGGAATACAGAGGCGTAGATACACAGTCCAAAAAACAATTATTTCACAAAGGCCCCTACGCACAAGGGACAAACAATGTTGGTGAGTTTCTAGCGCTTGTCCATGGTTTAGCATTTTTAAAACAAAACAAAAGCAACCGAATTCTTTATACCGATTCAAGGACCGCCATGAGTTGGGTCAAAAAAAAACAGTGCAACACCAAATTAGATCGCACAACAACAAATACGGCTTTGTTTGAGCTTGTAGACCGTGCGGTGCTATGGCTTAAAAACAATACATATACAACTGTAATTGTCAAATGGGAAACAAAGGCATGGGGTGAAATCCCTGCCGATTTTGGTCGTAAATAAATTAAGTCATTAGAGCGTATTTTAATGTTTTGTAAGGACTAAAAAATATGTAACTTTGCTCTTTACATTTTTTAAAACATCGTATGAGTAAATTGGTAATTGTTGGAACTGTTGCATTTGATGCTGTTGAAACCCCTTTTGGAAAAACCGATAAAATTCTTGGCGGATCTGCTTCCTATATAGGACTTTCTGCTTCCCAATTTGACGTTGATAGTGCTATTGTTTCCGTTGTAGGTGGCGATTTCCCTCAGAATTATTTAGATCTTTTTTCAAAGAGAGATATTGATATTTCAAGAATTGAAATAATAAAAGAAGGGAAAACTTTTTTTTGGAGTGGGCGCTATCACAATGACATGAATACCCGTGACACCTTGGCAACTGAACTGAATGTATTAGAAAACTTTCAACCCAAAGTTCCTGAAGCCTATAAAGATGCGAAGATTTTAGTTTTAGGAAATTTACACCCGCTGGTTCAATCCAGTGTTTTAGATCAAATGTCAAATGCTTCAACGTTGGTCATTTTAGATACAATGAATTTTTGGATGGACCATACTCTCAAGGACCTGTTGGAAGTTATAAAACGCGTGAATGTTATTACTATTAACGACGAAGAAGCTCGCCAACTTACAGGAGAACACTCTTTAGTAACAGCAGCAAAAAAAATACATGAGATGGGGCCTGAATATGTAGTTATCAAAAAAGGTGAACATGGGGCATTATTATTTAATGGCACAAATGTATTTTTTGCACCAGCATTGCCATTAGAATCCGTTTTTGATCCAACAGGAGCGGGAGATACTTTTGCAGGAGGATTTGCAGGGTTTTTAGCGCAAACAGAAAACATCTCTTTCGAAAATATGAAAAAAGCGGTTATTTATGGATCTACACTCGCATCGTTTTGTGTAGAAAAGTTTGGTACCGAACGCTTAGAGTCTTTAAAGTCTGAAGAGGTTAGAACACGTCTCCAGGCTTTTAAAGATCTGACAAGATTTGAAATAGAATTAACAACCTAAGAAAACGCGCCAACTTGGCGCGTTTTCTTTTAAGAATATTAAATTTTTTAACAGGACATTTAAATGAGCGATGCTATAAAACACGAATGTGGAATTGCACACATTAGACTTTTAAAACCATTAGAGTTTTATAAAAAGAAATACGGAACAGCTTTTTATGGGATCAATAAGATGTACCTTATTATGGAAAAGCAACACAACCGTGGACAAGATGGCGCGGGTTTTGCGAGTATCAAATTGGACATGCAACCTGGAGAGCGTTATATCAGTCGGGTTCGTTCGATCGCACAACAGCCAATTCAGGATATTTTTGCTCAGATCAACAATAGAATAAACGATGTATTGGCAGAACAACCCGAAGTAGCTAATGATGCGGAGGCACAAAAAAAGGCAGTTCCTTATCTGGGAGAGGTGATGTTGGGCCATGTTCGCTATGGAACGTTTGGAAAAAACAGTGTTGAGAGTGTACATCCTTTTTTGAGACAGAACAATTGGATGCACCGAAATGTGATTTTAGCAGGAAATTTTAATATGACTAACGTTAAAAGTTTATTTAAAAACCTTGTTGAAATTGGACAGCACCCTAAAGAGTACACAGACACCATTACAATCATGGAGAAGATTGGACATTTTTTGGATGATGCTGTTTCGAAACTGTACAAGAAACTCAAAAAGGAAGGGTATACCAAAATGGAGTGTTCGCCATTGATTGCAGAACGTTTGAATCTAAAAAAAATATTAAAAAAAGCTGCTAAAAGCTGGGACGGAGGTTATGCTATGGCGGGGCTTTTAGGTCATGGGGATTCCTTTGTTTTAAGAGATCCTTCTGGAATTCGTCCAGCCTATTATTACATGGATGACGAAGTAGTGGTTGTCGCTTCTGAGCGCCCTGTAATTCAAACTGTTTTTAATGTTGATTATGATGCGGTTCATGAGTTGCCACCAGGTAGTGCTATTATTACCAAAACGTCGGGAGAAACATCGATCAATCAAATTTTGGAGCCTTTAGAGCGTATGGCGTGCTCCTTTGAACGTATATATTTTTCAAGAGGAAGTGATGCTGAAATTTATCAAGAGCGCAAACTACTAGGAAAACTGATTGTTCCAGAAGTTTTGAAGCATGTAGATTATGACATTAAAAACACGGTATTTTCTTACATACCGAATACAGCAGAAACCTCTTTTTTTGGAATGATTGAAAATGTAGAAGAGTATTTGAATAAGAAGAAAACCACGCAAATATTAAAAGGGACACGCTCTCTTTCTGCAGAAAAAGTAACTCAAATCCTTTCGGAACATACACGTGTCGAAAAAATCGCAATTAAAGATGTTAAACTTAGAACATTCATTACTGAAGATAGCAGTCGTGATGATTTAGTAGCCCATGTGTACGACGTGACTTATGGAGTTATTAAACCAGAAGACAACCTTGTCATTATAGACGATAGTATTGTTCGAGGGACAACTTTAAAGAAAAGTATTCTAAAAATGGTGGATCGATTGAAACCTAAACGTATTGTAGTGGTCTCTTCAGCTCCGCAAATTCGTTATCCAGATTGTTACGGGATAGACATGGCTAACCTTGAGGGGTTGGTAGCGTTTAGAGCAGCACTAGAATTGTTGAAAGACGCAAATATGTACCATATTGTTGAAGAAATTTATACACGCTGTAAGGCACAAGAAAATTTAAAAGATACGGAGGTTAAGAACTTTGTAAAAGAAATTTATGCACCATTTACTCCTCAACAAGTGTCAGATAAAATTGCAGAGTTGTTGAGTGAAGAAGGGATCAATGCTGAGGTCAAAATCATATTTCAATCTATAGAAAACTTACACACCGCCTGCCCAAAAAATTTAGGGGACTGGTATTTTACAGGAAATTATCCTACACCTGGTGGCAATCGAGTTGTGAATCGGGCTTATATTAACTTTTTTGAAGAGAACAATGAAAGAGCTTACTAGATCAAAGAGCAGTTCGTCTAATAAATACGCAGTTCGTCTAAAATATGTTTGTACTATATATTAAACTTATATATTTGAGTTACCATAACATAAGTAGGTTAAGTTCATGGTAGATTTGGGGCAAAAAAGGTGAACGCAAGTTCACCTTTTTTATTTTCTATTGTTTTCTAAAACTTATTTTGCAGCCAAAAATCGCTTTTCAACTTCTTTCCAGTTAATCACATTAAAGAATGCTTCAATATAATCCGGACGACGGTTTTGGTAGTTTAAGTAATAGGCGTGTTCCCAAACATCTAAGCCCAAAATTGGAGTCCCTTCACAAGAAACACCTGGCATTAATGGATTATCTTGATTAGGAGTAGAACACACTTCTACCTTACCGCCTTTATGAACACATAACCAAGCCCATCCAGATCCAAACTGTGTAGCCGCTGCCTTACTGAATGCGGTTTTAAAATCTTCGAAAGCACCATAAGCGGCTAGGATTGCTTCTTTAAGCTCGCCAGAAAGGGCTTCTTTCCCCTCAGGATTCATAACCTCCCAAAACAAAGAATGGTTGTAAAACCCGCCTCCATTATTACGAACTGCCTTATTAGACATATCCAAGTCTCCAAGGATTGTTTCAATTGATTTGTTTTCTAAATCAGTTCCTGCAATTGCAGCATTTAGATTGTTTGTATACCCATTATGATGTTTAGAGTGGTGGATTTCCATTGTTCGTGCATCAATATTAGGCTCGAGCGCATCGTAAGCATAATTTAATTTTGGTAATTCAAAAGCCATAAGAATTTATTTTTAAGTGTTTAAATAATTAGTTCAAATTTACAATATTCAAATAAAAATTACGAGCATAAGTAATTAAGATTGTTTATTTTGGTATAAATTTTATTTAGTGAGCGAATCAACATTCAATATCTACAACGCTTCGGCTGGAAGTGGGAAGACATTTACCTTAGTCAAAGACTATTTAAAAATAGTCCTGACTTCTAAAGAGTTTTTGCCGCATCGTCATGTTTTAGCCATTACTTTTACTAACAAAGCTGTAGACGAAATGAAGACGCGTATTATTGAAGCGTTAATGGCATTTGCCGCACCGTCTATTTTAGTTCAATCAGACCCTTTGTTTGATCAAGTTGTGAGTGAACTGGGGAGCTCTCCTAAAGAAATTCATTTTAAATCTAAAAAATTACTCAGTAAGATATTGCATAATTATGCTGCTTTTGATATATCTACGATTGACAAGTTTACTCAAAAGCTGATTCGCACTTTTGCATTTGATTTAAAACTTCCAATGAATTTTGAAGTTGAATTAGATACAAATTTTTTACTACAAAAAGCAGTCAGTCGTTTACTGTCTAAAGCAGGAATAAACAAGGCGCTTACAAAATTATTGGTTGAGTTTGCTATTGAAAAAGCAGATGATGATAAGAGTTGGAATATTACTTTGGATTTAGTTAAAACAGCTAAGCTTTTAACAACAGAGTCAGATGCTCCTTTTTTAGAGGAGCTTGCGCAACGTTCGTTACATGATTTTAGCAGGTTAAAATCTACTTTAATAAAACATATTAGCGACACAGAAATACAAGTTGTGAAGCAGTCCACCCAAATTTTAGAGTTGATCACAGCTAGAGGTATTGAGTTTTCAGATTTTTCCAGAGGATCTGTACCGAAGTATTTTAAATCGTTAGGCTCAAAAAAATTCGACCTAAGTTTTACAGCTCAATGGCAACAATCTATAGAAACAACTTCGCTATACCCTAAAAAAACACTACCACACATTGCGAGCGCTATTGATGATTTACGCCCACAACTTGTAGAAGTATTCCACAAAACAAAAGAAGCCGTTTATCAAATACGGTATTTAAAAAACATCCTAAAAAACACCACCCCCCTTTCGGTATTGAATTTGATAAACCAAGAGTTAAAAACAATTAAAGACGAAGAAAACTTGTTGATGATTTCTGAATTTAATTCCATTATAAGTCAGCAAATAAAAGATCAGCCTGCTCCCTTTATATATGAACGTATTGGCGAAAAATTCAATCATTTTTTCATTGATGAGTTTCAGGACACTTCCGAATTACAATGGCAAAACTTGGTTCCCCTATTGACAAACACCTTAGCAGAAGAACACGGGAGTGCTATGTTGGTAGGAGATGCTAAACAAGCCATTTATCGTTGGAGAGGCGGAAAGGCGGAGCAATTCATCAATTTATCTAACAACTCAACCCCTTTTCCTTTCAAAGCAACCCTTTCTCACCTTCCAACAAACTATAGAAGTTCCAGGCAGGTTGTAGATTTTAATAATAAATTTTTTAAACATCTATCGACGGTTGTATTTTCAAACGACGTTTATAAATCTTTATATCAATCGCCTGCCCAATTAGAGCATAACGACAAAACTGGTTATGTAAATATTTCCTTTCTAGAGTTTGAAAAAAGCGATGATAAATCGCTTAAATATGCCGAAAAAGTTCTAGAAATCATTAGAACTTACTTAGACTCAAACAAAAAGGCAGCCCTAAGGGATATATGTGTGTTGGTTCGAAAACGAAAAGAAGGGGTTGCTGTAGCAAATCTGTTAAGTCAATCTAAAATTAATATTGTTTCTAGTGAAACCCTTTTGGTGGCTCAGTCTCTTGAAGTAAAACATATTATGAGTGTGTTAGAATATGTACATGAACCGTCGAATATGGAGGCAAAACTTCAGGTGATTAATTATATAGCCTCTAATACTGAGGTAGGTGACCCCCACTTATTTCGTTTAAAGTGTATCCCATTAAATCGAGGAGCTTTTTTTCAAGCACTTCAGCCTTTTGGATTTTTTTTCTCTTCTAGAATCGCGTTACAACTTTCTTTATATGAATCGGTAGAGTATATCATTAGTAGCTTTAAACTTACAAAAGCCTCAAACGCTTACATTCAATTTTTCTTAGATTTTGTGGTTGAATTCACTCAAAAAACAACTTCAAGTATACATCAATTTATAGATCATTATAATTTGAAAAAGGAGAGCTTAAGTATTGTAACTCCTAAAGGAATAAATGCTGTTCAAATTATGACAGTTCACAAATCTAAAGGCTTAGAATTTCCAGTGGTAATTTTTCCATTTGCAGAGCTGGATATTTATAAAGAATTGGAACCGAAAGAATGGATGCCCATGGAATCTTCTTATGCTCCCTTTGCGTATTTTTTATTAAACTACAACAAAGACTTTGAGTTTTTTGGTGCTGAAGGAGCCTCTGTTTTTAAGGATCACCAATCAAAACTAGAGTTGGATAACATCAATTTACTGTATGTAGCACTCACTAGGGCAGTTGAGCAATTATATATTGTTGGGAATGCATCGGTTTCTAAAAACGGAGCAGAAAACCTTAAAACATATTCAGGGCTTCTCATCAATTATCTAAAATCTTTAGGGCAGTGGAAAGATGGAACAACAGAATATGAGTTTGGAGCTTTCGAAAATATAGACCTTCCAAAGCCTGCAAAATATCCAACAGTATTTCAACGGCAATTTATATCAACTCCAAAGGAGCAACTAAACGTATCTATGGCTACAAACGCAGGATATTTATGGGATACCACACAGAAAGAAGCGATTGAAAAAGGGAACTTGATTCATTTACTTCTATCAAAAATTTATACCAAAGTTGATGTTGAAATTACACTGAATAATTTTTTTAATGCTGGCATTATATCATCCGCTCAAAGTCTTGAGCTTTTAGGCACATTAGAAGCAATCGTTAGCCATCCATTATTAGCCTTTTATTTTAGCTCCGAAGTAGAGGTTTATAATGAAAGAGAAATTATGACATCTGGCGGAACTATAATTATTCCAGATCGATTGGTGGTTTCCAAAGACTCAACCGCTGTTATTATTGATTACAAGACCGGAGACCCTCATGAAAAAAACATAGCTCAGCTCGAAAATTATTCAGACGTTATTGAAGAAATGGGTTATCGGGTCTCCAAGAAAATACTGGTGTATATAAATGACGTTTTACAGGTTAATATTCTCTAGAATTTACATATTTTAAAAAAAAGTCAATTTTAGTGTGCAGATTTTTTGGAAATTAATATCGTTTTTTTATGAAGAATGTTTGTTTTATAGAATTAACATCTTACTTTTGCAGTTAATTAGCTTGACAATTAAAAATTTCAAATATGAAAAATCTTAACAGATTAATTCTTACAACATTACTGGTTTTAGCGATTGGAAATGTAAATGCACAAGATGAAAATAATCCATGGAAAATTACACTTGGTGTAAATGCTGTAGATGTATTTCCTGTTGGCGAAGACGCTCCACAAGGAGATTATTTCCAGGAATTCTACAACGTAGAGGACAACTGGAATATTATTCCATCCATTTCTTTAGTTTCAGTGCAAAAATATATAGAAGATGGTTTCTCTATAGGGATCTCAGCATCTATTAACAGAATTGATAAATGGGGAAAAACTCAAGAAGGAACACCTGTTTCTGTGAGCAGCCTTATGTATTATGCAGTTGATGGTAATGTGAATTACAGCCTTTCGGGCTTATTAAAAACTAAAAAACTGGAACCTTTTGTTGGTTTTGGTGGTGGATATACTTGGATTGAAGAAGGTCCTTACAACACTCCTGCCGATGGTGGAGGGTCTGCTTTAGTTGGAGCTGGAACTTTAAATGGAACAGTTGGCTTATCATATTGGTTTTCTGACAACATTGGAATTACAGCACAATCTACATACAAGCATTCTTTTAAAGACTACCTAACAAAGCATTTCCAGCACTCTGTAGGAGTAGCTTTCAAATTTGGAGGAACTGATACAGATGGAGATGGTATATACGATAAACACGATCTTTGTCCAGAAGTACCTGGATTAGAAGAATTCAACGGCTGTCCTGATACAGATGGAGACGGCATTGAAGATTCGAAAGATGCATGTCCTGAATTAGCTGGTTTAGCTGAGTTTGACGGTTGTCCTGATACAGATGGAGACGGTGTATCTGACAACAAAGACACATGTCCAAATGAAGCGGGCTTGGTAGCATTAGCAGGATGTCCAGATGCAGATGCAGATGGCATTGCAAATGCTCAAGATGAATGTCCAAACGAGGCAGGTCCTGTAGCTAACAACGGTTGCCCATGGAAAGATGGTGACAGCGATGGTGTTTTAGATAAAGATGATAACTGTCCTAACGAAGCAGGAACTGTAGCAAACAATGGCTGCCCTGAAGTTGTGATCCCATCTCAAGAAGATCAAAATCAGCTTATTAACTACTCTAGAACAATTAACTTTTCACTTGGAAAGTCAAGCTTTAAGGCGGATGCTTACCCAACTTTACAAGCAATTACAGCGATCTTAAAAGAGTATCCAAAAGCTAACTTTGTTGTTGAAGGACATACAGACAGTACAGGAACTAACAACAACTTTAACCAATTACTCTCCGAAAGAAGAGCTCAGAAAGTTGTGGATTATTTAGTAGAAAATGGTATTTCAGCTGAAAGACTTACCTCTGCTGGTTTCGGTGAAAACAATCCAATTGAATCTAACATGACTGCTGCAGGAAGATCTGCAAACAGACGTGTAGAAGTTAAATTGGCTGATTAGTATTAGTTTTTACTAATTCATAATAAAAAGCTTAAAACGCTTCGCAATTGCGAAGCGTTTTTTTATTTTTATAACATGACAAGTTTTATTTATGACGTTCTAAAAGATTTGGACATCCATTCGAAAGATGTTTCCAAAGTCAGCCTCATACTTCCCAACAAGCGTGCTGGGATATTTCTTAAAAAAGAATGGTCTAAATTAAATAAAACAACCGGCTTTTTACCTCAAATAATTGCCATTGAATCTTTTATAGAGGAATTATCTCAATTAAGACTTCTTAGTAACACCGAACTAATCTTTGAGTTTTATGAGGTTTATCTAGAGCTGACACATGAAAATGAAAGAGATTCATTTGATAGTTTTTCGAAATGGGCTCCAATTGTCATTCAAGATTTTAATGAAATTGACCGCTATTTAATTCCTCAGAATCAAATTTTCGGATATTTATCCGCAATTCAGGAAATTAATCACTGGTCTTTAGAGCCAAATTCAACACCTCTTATCAAAGGCTATTTATCGTTTTGGAGAAAGGTAGACCGCTATTATACAAAATTTACGGAACAACTTCTTCAAAAGGGCGTGGGGTATCAAGGCTTAATTTATAGGGAGGCCGTCGAAAATTTAGAGTCTTATATTCAAAATCATCCCGATAAGTCACATGTCTTTTTAGGGTTTAATGCTTTAAATGCTTCCGAATCTTCGATTATTCAGGAATTATTACAACAAGATCAAGCAACAATTTATTGGGATATAGACCAAGTGTTTTTAGACGCCCCCCATCACGATGCTGGATATTTTATAAGGCAACATCAAAAAAACTGGAATTACTTTACCTCACATCCTTTTAAGTGGGTTTCTAATTATTATACCAAACCCAAAAACATTTCAGTTGTTGGAACTCCAAAAAATATAGGTCAAGTTAAGTATGTTGGGGAGTTGCTCCAACAATTGCAAAAGGAACATAAACTCCATAATACAGCTCTAGTTTTAGGAAATGAAGACTTACTAATTCCGATATTAAACTCTATTCCGAGCAGTATAGAAGATATTAACATTACTATGGGGTTGCCTTTAAAACAAATACCGTTTTCAGCTTTTATCGATCAGTGGTTCCAGCTTCACAAAGAATCGTCCGCATCTTATTATTATCAAGATGTGATTGGAATATTATCTCATCAATTTGTTCGCCCCTTATTTCAAACGAAAAATCAAGATGCCGCTCAATTAATTATTACAACGATCAAACACCAAAACCGAACCAGCCTTTCTAAAGATCAAATCCTTGCCATTGCACCTGATCACAGAGAAAATTTAGAGCTTTTGTTTGAGTCTTGGAACGACCAACCAAAGAAAGCAATTAATAGTGTACTGATGCTTATTTTTAAATTGAAGGATCATTATACAAAATCAAAAAACAACAATCTTTTAGCTTTAGAATATTTATATCGATTCTCAGAAATTTTTAATCACTTAAATCGTCTTAATACCAACTATAGCTACATTAGCAGTATCAGAGTTTTACAAAGTCTTTATAAAGAACTTTTAAGTCTTGAAACCTTGGACTTTAAAGGCCAACCACTAAAAGGACTTCAGATAATGGGGATGCTGGAGTCGCGTGTTTTAGATTTTGAAACTGTCATTATTGTGTCAGTAAATGAGGGAGTCTTGCCCGCGGGTAAGACCAATAATTCCTTTATCCCTTTTGATGTTAAAATTGAAAACGGACTGCCCACTTACAAAGAAAAAGATGCTGTTTACACCTATCATTTTTATCGATTGCTTCAGCGCGCTAAGAATGCGCATATTATTTATAATACTGAGCCCGATGTATTAAGTGGAGGAGAACGAAGTCGTTTTATAACTCAACTAGAGTTTGAGGCGCACCACCAACTCGATCATAAAATAGTAATTCCCGAGACCCCACAAATCACACCCCAGTTATTAAGTGTAAAAAAGACTCCTGAAATCATCTCAAAACTCAGAAGTATAGCTGAAAAAGGCTTTTCACCTTCCTCTCTGACACAATACATTCGCAATCCGATCGACTTTTATAATCAGAAAATTTTAGGAGTCAAAGTAGACGACTTATTAGAAAAAACGGTTGCTGCCAACACATTTGGAAGTATTATTCACAACACATTGGAAGCATTTTATAAGCCTTTAATTGGACTTACTTTGGAAGCATCAATGTTGACAGCGTTAGAGCCTAAAATAGATGCAACTGTCAGCTACTATTTTAAAGAACTCTATAAGGAGGGTGACATCACTCAAGGGCTTAATCTTATCAGTTTTGAAATTGCCAAACGGTATGTCTCAAATTTTTTATCCTATGAGCTTTCGTGTATTCATAGGGGCGACGAAGTCACAATAGAAGCGATCGAATCTAAAATGGCGGTTACCATTGATATCCCCGAACTTCAAACTCCGATTCAATTGATTGGAACGATAGATCGAATTGATGTATGCAATGGAACACGTAGAATTATTGACTACAAAACTTCTCAGGTGTCTCAATCGGAAATGGAGTTGGTACATTGGGACGATATCACAAGCGACTATAAGACTCACAGTAAAAGCTTTCAGATCATGACCTATGCGTATATGCTATATACTGAAACCTCTTTTACAACGCCTGTTGAAGCGGGGATTATTTCCTTCAAAAACTTAAAATCTGGATTGTTAAAGTTTGCTAAGAAAGATAAGCCTGGGGCGTATGCTCAAAAAACAAGCTTAGTGTCTCCAGACTTTTTAGCTCGTTACGAACACGAACTCAAAACACTCATCTTAGAGCTTTTTAATCCGGATATAGATATTGTCGAAAAAGAAGTTTAAATGGTCGTTAAAGAGCTAAATAAAGTTATTACAGGGTCACATGGTTTGCCAATTCTCTTAGATGTTTTTTATAATAATAATGTAGCGCATGCGCCACTCATCATTTTTTGCCATGGCTATAAAGGTTTCAAAGACTGGGGCGCATGGAATTTACTTTCAGAAACCTTTTCGGATAAAGGAGTGGCCGTTATGAAATTCAATTTTTCTCACAATGGCGGTACCATTGAGCAGCCTATTGATTTTCCAGATCTTGAAGCGTTTGGAAATAATAATTATACAATTGAATTGGAGGATTTGAATCAGGTATTGAATTGGGTAGAATCAAACTATGCAAAACATCCCTATATAGACATCTCTAATATTATTCTAGTTGGTCACAGTCGTGGCGGTGGTATTGTTACCATAAAGGCAGCCGAAGACCTCCGAATTAAAAAACTTGTGAGTCTTGCTGGAGTTTCGGATTTCAAATCAAGATTTCCTAAAGGGTTGGATCTTGAGACATGGGAATCTAATGGGGTACGATTTGTTATGAATGGGCGGACTAAGCAACAGATGCCTCATTACTATCAGTTTTATGAAAATTTTATAGCGAATGAAACCAGACTTACAATTCAAGTTGCTGCAGAAAGTCTAAAGTTGCCCCATTTAATTATTCATGGAGATGCTGACACAAGTGTGGATGTAAAAGAGGCGTTAGTATTACACACATGGCATTCAGAGAGCCAACTGGTGTTACTAGAAGGTGCGAACCACGTATTTGGAAGCAGTCATCCGTGGACATCTAACGAATTACCCCTGTATTTACAGCAAATTCATTTAAAAATTAGTCATTTTATTAACAATTTACATTAGTTCTTAAAAAAAAGAGCATTTATCTGATATTTTTTTTGGAAAGAATAAACTAATTTTTGTAATTTGGACTAAATTAAATATATATTATGGGATATTCATTCAAAAATAGTAAAGGAAAGACGTATTTTTTACACACTAAAGATGTAATTCTTAAAGGTGGTAGAGAACAAACTATCTATTATTTCGCTAAAGATGAGCGTGATAATACATGTGATCTTCCTGCTGGGAAAAAGATTGTTGAAAATGAAAAAACAGGATTACCTTTTGTGAAAAAGGCTTAATAAGTTTTTCAATCTTTAAAATTTAAAGCCCGCTCTATGAGTGGGCTTTTTTTATACAATGAATACAATATTTACATAATTGCTCATTACTACAATCAAACTAAAAACCAATAAGTCATTCCTACTAATCACACAAAAGTGAAGATGCATTGTGGGAGAAGCCTATTTACTCCATAGAATCAATCTAAGAGATCAATTATATTTCTAATCAGCTCTCTTTTTGTAGTTCATTGACAAGCACTGTAAATCACATTTTAAAAATGTAAAAACAAACGAAATATTCGAAGCTTAAAAAACCATGTTAGGGATTATAGACAACGAAGATAGAAAGCCATTTTAACACTATTTTGGAGGCTCTTCAGGTTTTTGCCTCAGACTACTTTGCCGATTTTGCCTCTATAGCAATTACACCCTTTTTTCTGGTCTTATAACAGAATAAAGCATGATTAAGCAAATAGCAAAATGCATATACCCAAAATGACGAGGGACATTAATATCTTCTATTAAAACTAGAAGTCCTTGACAAACATTTGCTGTTATAATTCCATATCCAATTTTTCGATTCAGGGCAACCACTAGGCTGTTTCTATCACTATCATAAGCTCTTATTGGTAGGGTGATAACCACTTGTACTATAAATACCATTATAATAACTAGATGAAATATATTACTATCTTCTGCATAGTTAAATAGCTCCCCCATTATTGGTAATGTGCTGAAAAAGCAAACGCCAAAGAGTAAGACTTCCCTTTTTTGTTTTATAGCACCATATAAAGCTACTAAGATAAGTATGAAACAAATAAACGTTGCTCCAATTTCAATACTAGGATTCATGAGAGGCTTAGTAGACGGGTTTAAATACATTTAATTAAAATATAATACAATTTACAATTTTTAATTCTTATAATCAAATTAAATTTCATCCTATGCTAAGAGCTATAAATTAAATAAGTTGTTATCGAAAAGTAGTTCATTGTCGCCCTTTGATTTAAGTTTTGTATTTTTATAAAAACTTAATTTTTTTTATAAGGATTTAAAAAAATCCATTTTAAAGAACGCTTATAAAACGATCATGAAACGAATCCAAAAGTTATTTTTTGCGTCATTATTTTTAGCGCTTTACTTTGGTTGTTCAAAAGACAATCCAGAAGAACAAACGCAAATAACGGACCCAGAAATAGTGGATGCTTACGAAGCTTTAAATGTTTCTTATGGTCCGGATGAAAATCAAGTTTTTGATATTTACCTCCCAGAAAATAGAACCCATACCACTAAAATTCTTATTTTGATTCATGGTGGTAGTTGGATTTCAGGTGATAAAATGGATATGAATGCCATCAAGGTGTTTGTCTCAGATCTTCACCCAAATGTGGGGATTATTAACATGAACTACACTTTAGCAGATGTGAACAACCCTCCAATCCCTATGCAGACAGATGATATTTCGGCGGTAGTTGATTATATTTCTACCAATAAATCTTCACTTATTGTAAGCGAGGATATTGGTTTTATAGGAGTGAGTGCGGGTGCTCATTTATCAATGCTCTGGAGTTATGCTTATGATGACAATAACCAAGTTGATATGGTTTGTAGTATTGTTGGCCCAGCGAACTTTACAGACCCTGCTTATTATGACAACCTTTTATATCAGCCAATCTACCAGTTGTTTGGAAATCCATCTATCGAATTTTTAGAGTCTGCGAGCCCTTATCATAGAGCGACTATAACTTCGCCACCAACTTTGTTGTTTTATGGTGGGATGGATCCTTTAGTCCCAACCTCCCAAGGCTTTGACATGGATGCAAAACTTACATCCCTAGGGGTTACTCATGAGTTTCATTTTTATCCAGAAGAAGGCCACGGCTGGGATGGAGATAATTTGACTGATACAACCTCAAAAATCTCAACCTACATTGATACCTTCATCGATACTGAATAATTTTACATATAACCAAGCCCTAAATTGAGATCTCTAAAATAATTACATGCTCATTTTTTTAAATTAACAATCCTCTATTTTTGATTAATTCAACTAAATTTATTGAGGTAAAACATCCGTTTTACTGGATTTGTGATACATACATTTTTATAGTTTTATTTATTTCATAATTTATTCATACATTTAAGCATAATATTAAAATTTAAATTTTATGGAAACTATCTCAATTTTGGCACAACTTATTGTTGCATTGTCAGTAATTATTGTATGGGTTTTTAGGTATGAAAATATTGTTTTAGAATTTAAACAATATGGCTTGTCTAGTTTGGTAAGAAATGCAGTTGGTGCTTCAAAAATTGCGTTGGCTACAGTCTTAATTTTAGGGTTATGGTATCAAGAATTTTTAATTCCTGCCTCTCTTTTAATGGCGTTTTTAATGCTTAGCGCCCAATATTTCCATATGAAAGTAAAAAATCCTTTTGTGAAATTCATCCCATCTTTTGCACTATTAGTTTTGTGCTTATTTATTGCGGCCTTTAATTACGGTTTATTATAAATAATGGATTTAAACCTTAGTATCCTTTTATTTTCGGCAATTTCGTTTTTGTTTTATGGTATAACCTCTTTTTTCTCAAAGAGAATGTTGTCCGAATATGCCCGCTGGGGCTATAAAGATTATCGGATTTTGTTAGGGTGTTTACAATTCTTAGGAGGAATTGGTTTACTTGTAGGAATAGTCAATTCAACATTGCTTACTGTAGCTTCCTTTTTGTTAACCTTTATGATGATCACGGCTGTTTTTGTGAGAATCAAAATCAAAGACAGTATCACGCAGATGTTTCCAGCTATTTTATATACAGTATTAAATTTTATAATTTTATATAACTCAATGGCTTAACTTAGCGTCAATAAAATTAACTATAAACGTTATTTTGACTTATCGATGGGAAATCTGCCTTGATTTCCGATGCCATCCATGTCAAGTTCATCGTAAGCATTTTGATGTTCATTGCGTTGTATTTTATGTTGCCTCGAAATAATCGTAAGCAAAAAATAAACGTACACTATAAAGATAATAAACCCGAAAATAAATATTAGTAAATTCATTTTTTTCTTCTTTGTCTTATGGCAATGGAAAGTGATAAAATCGACGGAACCCAAATTCCTACAAAAATCCCTTCTAGTTTATTTCCAGTAAACCAAAGTGTAACAGACATCAAAAAAGAGATGAATGCAAGTATGATAGGATAGTAGGTTTCAATAAAATCTTTCATTGTTTTTTTCTCAAAAATAAGTAAGATTAAGTGTAAATGTGTTACAAAACTCATAAAATTTTAATGGATATGTTAAAATTAACCTTTAATTATTAAGTTTTTATCAGAAATTAAATCAGGGTTTTTCCTGACTTTATAAATGTTAAATTGGGGCAGACTTCTTATTAAAAAAAAGTTCTCGCTGGTCGGTTTCCAACCGATTGAATGTAAAAAATACTTAGTATTAAGTTTTTGTGATCGCTTTTGAATTATGAAAACCCACCACTTGCAGCAGCGTTTTCAGAAAGTTGTTGTTGTTTCATTGAGAACAATGCACAAATCAAAAGAACACAGTCAGTACTGTCTTTATCTTTAAACTCTACTTCTATATGTTCCTTCCATTTTTTTAAAGCGTAATGGATTGTTAAAACTTGAGTTTCGCCATTTTCACAAAGGATATAGTCTCGTTCTGACCCATACCATTTTCCAACTTTTTCTTTTTTTAACCAATACTGAAGTTGTGATGAATGGTGCTTAAGAGTTATTTTAAAGCCGGACTTAAAGCTCTAGCAGATGTCTCCAATCTGCCGTCCACTTTCCAAAACAATAAAGGAGGTGCTCCAAAACTTTTTCTTTTTTATTTCGTAGGTTTTGTTGTTGTGAAAGAAACGTATTTCAGAAGAATACCATTTTGGACGAATCCCTTTTACAAGGACTTTGTCACCATCAATGATTTGAAATTTCTTATAGTTTTTTTCAGTTTCAACTTGCATAGGATTAAAAGGAGATCTGTAAGTGTTTTAAAATGTAAAAAAGTTTAATTGCAGTCAGATCCTAACCTTACTAAATTATGTCTGTCGGCATGCTCTGGATCTTGAAAGTTAATTCGATCCCCATCACATTCAAATATAAGCGGTAGAATTTGAACATTGCCAAAATTCAAATCAATAGTAAGGGTATCATTTTGAAATGTGTATTCATGAGTTCCAGGTATTGCATCAGCAGTATTTAAGGATTCCCAAAACTCTACACTGTAATCTTCTGAATCGTTGTAATAGGTATATCTTGTACCGTCCATAAACTCGTACATCGTATTAGGCAAATTTGCCGTTACATCATATAACCATTTCCCTTCAACTGTGGGAGCTAATAATGGAGTTTCGTCAGAACTTTGATCCTCATCGGAATTGCTTTCACAGCCCATAAGAGCAAATAGAACGAAACTTAGTAAAAGTAATTTTTTCATAACATCTTATTAAGTCTCGAAGATACCAAAAATGAATTATATGAAAAATATTTAGTAATTAGGCGAAATAAGCTTAGAAAACAGCTTTTTCCCAAAGCGTCCTCTGTTAAGAAAAACATGCTAATTTGCATAAGGAAAATTATACATTAAGTGTAAAAGACAAAATAATTAAATCAACTTTCACTAACTTTAGCCAATGGTTCAAACATTTGTAAACAAACACTCTAAAGGGATGACAAAATATTTAATAATAATTTTAATGATTCTCGGGTTTCAATCGTGTGTTGGTGCTCAGAAAGACAGCGAATTATTTACTATTTATTTAGTTAGACATTCAGAAAAAGATCTCACATCGAATAACCCATCAGACCCTCCACTTTCCCAATGTGGTGAACAAAGATCAGAGAATCTAAGTAATTTTCTTAGAGACGTAAATCTTGATGTCATATACAGTTCTAATTATATCCGGACTCAAAACACGGCACTGCCAACGGCGCAGTCTAAGGGATTGGAGGTTGCTGAATACAATCCTCAAGAACTTGAAGATTTTTCACAATTATTAATTGCTAATAAACAAGATGCGCTTGTAGTTGGGCATAGTAACACCACAGGGGTTTTAGCGGGGTTATTGGTTGGCGAAGAAATCGGTGCATTTGATTTAGATATTTATGATCGTGTTTATCAAGTATTAATTTACAAAAATAGCGGTCGGCTTCAGTTATTACATACCTCCTTTGATTGCAGGGATTAAGCACACAGATTGCGGGTAAACTACAACTTTTAAGGATTAATTTTGTTTAATCTTTTAATAAATAATTAAACAAAATATTCCAAAAAAACGTTTTTTCATTGTTTTTAAGAATTGCCGTATTCCTTAGTTTTCTTCTTATTTAGATATATCTTTTTGGTTTTCAGCTATAAAATATTTGTGGACGGTTCGATTAAAGGTTAAACATTTGTATATTTAAACTTTACAACTGAATTAACCAAACTTTTTTTCAATGCCAAAGAATTTTATAAGCTCACTTATTTGTTTATTTTCTTTTTGTAGTTTTTGTTATGCTCAACCCGTCACAATCGACAACTATTCTGTGAATGGTCTCGGGCAAGTACAATTATCAATTGAAGCTCAAGCAAGCAAATATTATGTGCTTCATGCACAGCACAGTTCAACCTATAATTGGGCCGTTTCAATGACTCTAGGCGTGAATGGAACCATGATCATCTCTGAGTCCCTTTCAGCATATCCATTAGAAAACTATTCTATCACAGCCCACGACATTTCGGCACCCGATGATTATGATGGAGATGGAATAAACGACATTATAGAATTCAACAATATGCCTACGGATTCGCCTTTTAATTTTGCAGAACCTATTGCAATTAATGATGGAGCCACCTCAATTCCGGATGCGGATACCTTTTTGGAGTTGGCCACCGTAAATAATGTGGGTTGGGCACCATTTCTTGACGATCAATTGTATGTGAAGTTTGGTATTCTTAATAGAGACACAGACAATCCGCAGGTCTATTTTATAAATAGCAATACCTACACCATTCACGCAAGCTTTTGGAGTGGAATTGGAGCCTCAGTCACAGGGGATGATGGCTCCGGAGAGATTGTTTTTAATCCAAACGACATCCTTCCAAACGGCGTTATTGGCAGTTATTCTTTCAATTTTTCTTTTGGAGATGCCTATAATTTTGAAGCGACCCAAAGAACCTATGAATTATTGGCAGCTAGTATGCCTTTTCTTCAAAATAACATGAACCACTTTATTGGACAGTCCGACGAAAACGACCACATCAATAATTATGCAGATGATTTTGTGGGCACGAGAGTTGAGGTTGTTTTAGAATCGGATGTTTTCGCGGAAATTAATTACATCCCTTTCCACGAAGCTGAAGGCTACGGGTTCTTTAAACACATGACGGATCTTAATGAAACTCCTGGTAGTCGAGACATTGTTCTTTATGATGCCTTACCAAATTCATTGCCAAGAGTTGGAGGAATTATAACTTCTGTTATACAAACCCCTTTATCACATGTTAATTTAAGAGCGATTCAAGATAATGTTCCCAATGCATATATTGCAAACCCGTTATTGAATGACGATATCGCAAATCTACTAGGGGGCTATGTTTATTATAAAGTAGAAAACGAGCAGTACGAAATTCGAGAAGCCACTTTAACCGAAGTAAATAACTGGTATGAAGATCTAAGACCAACCGAACCGCAAATCCCAATTAGAGATTTGAGCATCACCGAAATCATGCCTTTAGATGATATTAGTTTTGAAATGTCAACCGCGTTTGGAGCAAAGTGTTCCAATGTTGCTACCATGAGATCCTTTGACCTTCCTTCGGGAACAATTCCCGATGGTTTTGGAATTCCATTTTACTACTATGATGAATTTATGAAGTTCAATAACTTTTATCAGGAAGTACAAGTCATGATAGACAATCCTACATTTCAAACGGATTTAAACTTTCGTATTGACCGTCTCAAAGACCTTAGAAGAGCCATTAAAGACGCTCCAATGCCGCAATGGATGATGGATGATCTACAAGCCATGCATGATGCTTTTCCTGTTGGGACAGCCGTTAGGTGTCGATCGAGCACGAACAATGAGGATTTACCCGGTTTTAGTGGTGCTGGACTATACACCTCTAAAACCCAATACCTAGACGAAGGCCATATCTCTAAATCGATTAAACAGGTCTATGCTAGTATGTGGAATTTTAGAGCCTATGAAGAAAGGGATTTTTATCGAGTAGATCATTTTGTAGCCGCAATGGGCCTGTTGTGTCACCCCAATTTTCAAGGAGAACAATCCAATGGAGTTGGAATTAGTATCGATCCAATCTACGAGACAGAAGGCACCTTTTATCTAAACACCCAAGTCGGAGAGTCCTTGATTACAAATCCCGACCCGAATTCGGTCCCAGAAGAACTTTTAATATATGAAGATCCCGAACAAGGGGGAGGGTATCTCGTGCTCAGGCTGTCCAACTTAGTCAACCCAGGCGAATTGGTAATGGATCAAGTTTATATCGATCAAATGAGAGAATTTCTCAGTGTTATTCATGATGGGTTTGAAATACTTTATAACGTTGTAGGCGCAGAAGGTTTTGGAGTAGATATCGAATATAAGGTTACAGCACAAGATCAATTGATCATAAAACAAGCAAGGCCATGGGTTTCGTTTTGGGCAAATATTAATGCCGATAACGACTTGGGGGTTATTGCAATTGTCGAGCCTCAGTCATCCTCTAGTCTCGGAAATAGCGAGCTTGTCACAGCTACGATTGCCAATCAAGGTTTAAATGCCATGAGTAATTTTGATATCGAGCTTGTTGTAGACGGTCAATCGATGGAAACAATTACGATACCGCAAGCAATTCAACCTTTTAGTGAAGCAGATTTTCAGTTTTCAGTCCCGCAAGATTTTTCAGCTATTGGAGAATATAATGTCACAGCAATTGTGAGCCATCCAGATGATGAATACGAAAATAATGATACTTTAAATGTTGTTTTAAGTAAAGTTCATGAATTAGACGGCGCGATTTCAGTTGGAGAGATTGCAGTTGTTTGTGATGAGGTCGTCGAAGTGGACGCAATCGTTACCAACAATGGAGCATCAACCATCTCCGAGTTACAAATTGAGGTTGTCGTTAATGGTTCAGTTGTAGAGGTTATAAATACCTCTGTGGACATTGCATTCCAAGAGCAAGAAACGGTAACAGTTGTGATTGATGACAACCTTCAACAAAACAACAACATTACACTAAACGTATTAAACATCAACACTCAAGAAGATCAAGATTTAACCAATAATTCGGTTTCTACAACGACAAGCCTTGACTCTAACTATGATACAATCACGTTAGTGATCAATGCGGATAATTATGCTGGAGAAACATCCTGGAAGCTTCTGGACGAAGCGAACGAAATTATATCCACAGGCGCTTTAAGTTCCAACGATTCTAACTCGGTATATAGTGAAGACATTTGTGTGGATTATACGTCCTGCTTCTCTTTGTATTTTTACGACTCTTATGGAGATGGAATTTGCTGTGCTTATGGCGAAGGGAATTTTCAGGTCTTGGATGCTTCAGGAAACACAATTCTTACAAATGACGGTGAATTTGACAACTTTGCAAAAGAAGTCTTTTGTCTTGATGAATCGGGATGTGAGATTACAGCGGAGGTTAATGTAACGCACGCAACGTCTTCTTCTGCTAATGATGCTGTGATCACAATAAATACAAGTACTGGGATGAGTCCTTTCCAATATAGCATTGATGGAGGAGAAACTCTCTCCGATTCAAATACCTTTGTTAATTTACCACCTGGAGATTATAATGTATTTGTTCTGGGTGCTACGGGACTTTGCTCTTTTCAGGAAATCGTTTCGGTTGAAGCCTGTGATTTTTCTTCAGTCGATATCGAAGCGACTTCAGTTTCTTCTGTGGTTTCAACAAACGGCTCTATAGTCATTACTCCAACTTCAGGAGAGGGTCCTTATCAATACAGTATTGATGGAGGTCAAACTTTTAGCCAAAACAATGTGTTTTCCAACTTAGCTGTAGGCGACTATAATGTTGTTGTAAAAGATATTGCAGACATCTGTATATATGAAGTAGGGGTGCCTATTGAAGTTGAAGGATTGGTCATTAATGAAATTAATTACAGCTCAAGTACTGCTTTTAACGCTGGTGATTGGATTGAATTATACAACCCAAAAGCAATAACCATTGACATTTCAAATTGGCAAATAAAAGACGACAATAACACTCATGTATTTATCATTCCAGAGGGAACTCAAATAGCTGGAAATGGATTTTTGGTCATCGTCAAAGATGCGGCTGCTTTTAGTAGTGTCTTTCCAAACATTCCTTATATAGGGGAGTTGGACTTTGGATTTGGAGGGTCGGATGCCGTTAGAGTGTACAATTCCGACAGTAAACTCATGGACGATGTGTTCTACGATTCCATAGCACCTTGGCCAATCTGTGCCGATGAAACTGGTAACACCTTGGAGTTGATGTCACCAGATTTAGACAATGCGTTGCCAGGGAGTTGGAGTTGTATTAATGACAATGGAAGCCCTAATGCCGTCAATAGTCCAGGACTTTCTGTTGAAGTCGTGGACTCAAATTCGATTGCACTGTATCCAAACCCTGTTAAAAACACGCTATACATTAAAGGAAATTCAGGAAGTTACGACATTGAAGTGTATTCAATCCTCGGACAGCGCGTTATGACTGCTTTCGATGTTAATGAAATAGATGTAAGGTCGTTTAATGAAGGTATTTACTTGATACGTGTAAGTACTAAAAACGGAACTACTGTAAAACGCTTTATCAAGTTTTGATATAAAACTTGATAAAGCATTTAATTTTTAAATGAGGTTTAGAGCTCACTGAATTAAAGGAAGAAGATATGTCTATGGGTTAAGCCAATTTTTTGTTTTCGAACATCACTGCCTTAATATTATACACCCATCATTAATCACAAGGCCCCTCTTCATATGCTATAACACCGCTCCAATTCATAGCCTTACAACTGTTATCGAATGTTACTCCATCACACCCACAAACAGGTTCAAAAATCTCTATACACACCATTTCTAAATCAATCAGAAATTCATCAACACACATATTGGGTGTGTATTCATTATCATCCCTACTAGAGTAAGCAAAGATGAGTAAAGCCGAGAGTAAGAGTTTTTTTTATAGCATAAAGTTTTTTAGAATAAACCACTACAGATTTTTTCATTTAGTTACAGGGGTCTGTAAGTGATGTTCTTAAATAGGTTTCTGGATAATCTGGATCATCTGAATACTCAACAGTTAGGTTGTTCCCATTATTTGAAGCTGTTACTGTTACAACCAATGACTGTGCCTAGTTTTATCAAATCTCACCTACATAAAAAAAGTTTAAATGACAATGTTTTTACTGGAGATCAAAGCAGTAGAAACCCAGATTATTTTAAAACACTGTGGAGCAGATACAAGAAACAAACTAAGCTTTTGAAGGAAGGACAAACATTGTACTCATTTAGACACTCTGGGGCTATAGAAATCTTTAAGAGAAC
>Ga0233438_10000670_pt1 | contig 42086 bp, 39 predicted proteins | sample SI_123_September_FD_182720 | JGI IMG/M metagenome (GOLD analysis project Ga0233438, IMG submission 182720) | Seawater microbial communities from Saanich Inlet, British Columbia, Canada - SI_123_September2016_10_MG | ecosystem: Environmental > Aquatic > Marine > Inlet | place: Canada: British...
TACAAGGGATTATGATGGTAGTTTATCTCTTGAGGCATTTTTTAACGATGAAACCTACACCTATTATATTTATGGAGATTGGGCATCATATGAACATTATCAAAAATATCTTGATTGGAGATTTATGAATGATGAAAGCAAAATGGCACAAAAAGTAATGGAACTTTGTGTTGGAGGACAACAAGGATTAATTCCAGTATTCCCAAATACAGATTATTCATCATTTAGTAATTGAAAAATGAAGAATACATATAAATCCTCCCCAAAATAGTTCGATTTCACTCCCTTTTGCTCCACTTTTTATTCCCTAAAATAAAATTTATTTTAGGGAATATTTTTTATATTTGTTAATCCAATTATCCATCTATTGAAAAAGTTTCTGCTGTTCATATTACTTTCAATCATTTCGTGCTCAAAAGACGAAAATCAAATTAGCCAGCCTGTAGTCAACAACATATATTTTCCAAGCATAGATTCCGACCAATGGGAAACTATATCACCTGATGAGCTAAACTGGGATTCTGTTGAGATTGAAAATCTATATGAATTTCTTGAGCTCAACAACACTCGTGCTTTTGTAGTTTTAAAGGATGGTAAAATCGTAATTGAAAATTATTGGGGCAATAACATTTTAAATACAGCTCCTTTTGATAGAAACTCTAGTTGGTATTGGGCTTCTGCAGGCAAGACACTCACTGCCCTTATGGTCGGGATCGCACAAGAAGATGGGCTTTTGTCTATTGAGGACAGTAGTGCTATATATCTTGGCAATGGGTGGACCAGTTTAACAACAGAACAAGAGGGTTTAATTAAAATTAAACACCAATTAACGATGACAACTGGGTTGGATTATCAAGTAGTAAACCTTAATTGTACAGATCCAGATTGCCTAAGCTATAAAAACACCCCCGGAACAAACTGGTTTTATCACAACGCCACATACTCACTTTTAAAGGATGTCATCGAAAATGCAACCGAAACCTCATACAATGAATTTACCAATCAAAAAGTAAAAATAAAAATAGGAATGGGTGGAAGTTGGATTCAATTAAATAACAGTGACACATACTACAGTACAGCCAGGGACATGGCAAGATTTGGGCTATTGATATTAAATGAAGGTGTATGGGACGAGGATGTTATCTTGAATGACACAAATTATTTTTCAAATATGGTAAATACATCTCAAGATATAAATAAGTCCTATGGATACTTGTGGTGGCTTAATGGCAAAGAAAGTTTGATTCCACCAGGGATAACAATTCCAATACAGGCTTCTTTGGCCTCCAACGCCCCAGAAGATTTAATTGCAGGGATGGGTAAAAACGGCCAATATCTTGATATTATTCCAAGTCAAAATCTAGTAATCATTCGCATGGGTGAAGCTGCCGATAGTGATAATTTAGTCCCCATTAATTTCCATAACGAAATGTGGAGTTATTTAAACGATATTTTATTTTAATAATTCCAAATCCTCCTCAAAATAGTTCGACTTCACTCCCCTCTGCTCCAGGGCAACAAGGCCATTACTGGAACCCTCTTTTTAATGAGAACGGAATCGATGTAAAAGAGAAAGGCTATGCCACTAATTTAAGTACAGATTTCGCATTGACTTGACTCGATTCTACAAAAACTTCCAAGGAACCATTTTTAATGATTCTAAATTACAAGGCGCCCCATAGACCATGGGAATCAGATACAAAGTATGAAGCATTATGGGATGGCATAGAAATGCCTTATCCAACTACATTTAATGATACCTACCAAGGGCGTGAATTGACTGCTTGAGATACGGAGATGACGATGGAGTATTTTAGTCGTAGAGATATGAAATTAGAGCGTCCAAAGGATTTAAAGAAGGGGAGAGAAAGTATCAAATGGGATTTCTATGGTGCTAAACTAGGTTAGATCGTTCAACCAGATGGTATGAGTAATGAAGAGGGAAGAAAATGGAGATATCAAAGATTATTTAGCTTGTGTTAAATCTGTTGACGATAATATTGGACGTGTTTTAGACTATTTAAAAGAAAATAATCTTGAAGAAAATACCATTATTGTAGTAACGTCAGACCAAGGTTTTTATTTAGGGGATCACGGTTTTTTCGATAAACGGTTTATTTATGAAGAATCTTTAAGAATGCCTTTTATGGTAAAATATTCAGGAAAAATAAAGGCAGGAAGTGTTAACGAAGACATTATTACAAATATAGATTTTGCGCCAACTTTATTAGAATTAGCTGGTATTTCAACAACTCAGAAAATGCATGTCATAGGCGAATCGGCAAGGCGAGCTAACTTTTCTTTATATGGATATCACAAAAAAACCAACCCCTTACTCTCAAAACTTAACAACCTTTATGCCTATCCAGCAAACTCCTCTGCAACCTATACAACAGCTGGAGTAAAATCTATTTTAGATCACAAAAAGAGTCGTAACTTCTATGAAATATTACCAAACTATTTATATAGAAATGGAATTGATGTTATATGGAGAACAACAAATTGGGGAGAACCAAATATAAATATCAAAAATTATATCAACAAACAAGATTTAGGTAAAATATGTTTAAACAAATCCTCTGGATATGATGAAATATTGCTCTGTGGTTTAAAGGAGCGCATCCAGAACTCAGGTTCCAATAAAATGTTTATTGTTCTTCATACCAGTACGAGTCATGGCCCCACCTATTCTAAAAAATATCCAAAACAATTTAATCAGTTCCTGCCAATATGTGAGAGTGTAGAACTGTCCAAATGTACACAAGAGGAATTGATAAACGCCTATGACAATACCATTCTTTATACCGACTACATCCTTTCAGAGGTGATTAAAGACTTATCCCAACTAAAGGGCTACAATAGCACAATGCTATTTGTTTCAGACCATGGAGAGTCTTTGGGAGAGAAAAATTTATACATGCATGGATTCCCGATGAGTATCGCACCAAAAGAACAATTTGAAATTCCATTTATTGTCTGGACTTCAAATGATTCTGTCATACTTAAGGAAAATAAATCGCTATCTCAATACCATGTTTTTCACAGTGTATTGGACTTTTTAGCAATAGAAAGCCCAGTATACGATGCAACGATGAGTATTTTTAAATAATTTAATAGTCATGTACTTACTCCGCCATTATGATTTGACCCTCTTATTTGGAAATTCATTTTTTTAGTAAGCTTATAAATATTATGTATTTTAATTATTTAGTTGGATATTTGTTAAGCCATAAATAATGATAGAACGTGAGTATTTTACAAATCCGAAAACAGCTGTTTTTTTATTCCATTCTTAGCTTATGCGCAGTTCTGTGGGTTCAAAGTTGCAAAAAAAAACAAGCTAAACCCTTTTCTCAAACTCAAGTCAACAGAGCACTAGATAGCATAAAAGAAGTACCAAAACAAGAAATTTTAATTTCATCTATTACAGCACCTAAAGAATTTACAGATTGGAATCACTACCCCATTTTAGATGCTGCTATAAAAAACCTCGAAAATGGAGATCCTTCTTTTTTCAAACAACCCAATGAAGATCTCAATCAATTGTTTTTAAACATTAAAAAAAGTGTTCCAAATCCCTTAAAAATAAACAGCATTTTGGCTCGGGTGAAAGTCACCGAAACTTTAGCTCGTAAACTAAACGAACTTTACAGTGTGGAAGAGACAGACTTCGTTGAAACCGAACAAACAATATCTAATCTGATTGAATCACACAAAAATTTGATATTTCAAATAAACAAAACACGTGAAAAAGAAGCGCAACGGATCGCAAAACCAAATTAATTTTTTACAAATCGAAGCTAAGAACTAACTCACTACTCGGACATTAATTTTGAACTAGTTTAAAATTAACCTTAAACTTCCAGGGTTTAAACTAAAATTTTGTTAATTACCACATGTAACTCTATTATTTTTAGTTCTTTGTATCACTAAAGTATATATTATTCACCAAAAAAATAAAACACATGAACTTCAAACAACTTATGGCTGTGTATGCACTTGGCGTCTTAAGCTTTCATGCATGCAAAACCGAATCGAAAAATCAGTTTTCAGAAGCTGAAAAGATACCAGGAATTATATTGGAAAACATGGATACCTCTGTGAATCCAAAAGACAACTTCTATGACTATGTGAATGGAAATTGGATGAAAACCAACACCATTCCAGATGACGAATCTCGTTGGGGTGGCTTTGGAGTCCTAAGGAAATCTACACGAAAAGATGTCCTTGACATTATAAAAACGTCTAAAGAACTGGGCACCTATGAAGAAGGGTCTGATCAGAAAAAAGCTTTATTGGTTTTTCAATCTGAACTAGATTCTGTAGCCAGATCCAAAGCGGGCATTACTCCGATTGTTCCTCTTTTAGATGCCATCAATAGCATTCAAAATATCTCAGACATGCAAACTGTGTATGCAAAAACAGTGGGGGTCTCAGCACCGTTTGCAGGTATTGGCGCCGAAGCAGATTTAAACAATAGCAGCATGAATACCGCTTGGGTTTTTCCTGGTGGATTAGGACTTCAGCGCGATTATTACCTTGATCAAGATGCACAGACCAAAGAAATTAGAGGACAGTATGTAGCGCATGTTGCTCGTATGTTTGAATTTATTAATTACGATAAAGCCTCGGCACAGGCCGCAGCAGAACTTGTACTGGCATTGGAAACACAACTGGCAAAACCGCGCTTAGACAAAGTACAGAGTCGGGACATTCGCAACTTTAACAATCCCCGCTCTCTAGCAGAATTGAGTGCTATCACTCCAGAAATTGATTGGAATAAATTCATCAAAGACTTGGGAGTTCCCCAAGCTTTAGACACTGTTTTAGTCATGCAACCGGACTACATGAAAGCTCTCAATACTTTTTTAAGTACGACGCCAATTGAAGATATTAAAACCTTAATGACTTGGAGTACGTTGGACAATGCAGCTGGCTATTTAACCCCAGAAATTGAAACTGCAAATTGGGAATTTTATAGTAAAACATTAAGCGGTGCCAAAACACAACGTGCGGCGGAAGAACGCGCTCTTGGAACCGTCAATGGATCTGTAGGTGAAGCGATTGGCAAGCTGTATGTAGAAGCTAAATTTCCACCTGAAGCAAAAGCAAAAGCTGAAAAAATGATTGCGAATGTGATCAAAGCATTTCAAAATAGAATTCAAGTATTGGACTGGATGAGTGACGAGACCAAAGCCAAAGCCATTGAAAAACTCGATAAATTTACTGTTAAAATTGCCTACCCAGACGAATGGGAAGATTATTCTGAATTGCAGGTGAAAGAAGGTAATAGCTTTGCTGAAAACATGTTGGCAGTATCCCAATGGAGTTTGAATAAAAACATTTCCGAAATTGGACAGCCCGTTGACAAATCTGAATGGGGGATGCCACCACAAACTGTGAATGCCTATTTCAATCCTTTAAACAATGAGATTGTATTCCCAGCAGCTATTTTACAACCTCCGTTCTATAATTATACGGCTGATGAGGCCGTTAATTATGGTGGAATTGGAGCCGTAATTGGACACGAGATTTCACATGCTTTTGACGATTCTGGAGCCCGATTTGATGGCGATGGAAACGTTAACAACTGGTGGACTGAAAAAGATTTAATCGAATTTGAAAAACGTGGAAACGCTTTGGCAGAACAATACAGTGCCATTCAAGTGTTAGACAGTGTGTATATCAATGGGAAATTCACTTTAGGAGAAAATATTGGAGATCTTGGAGGTGTGCTTGGTGCTTATGACGGACTTCAACTCTTTTTTGATGAAAATGGACGACCAGAAGATATTGACGGATTTACTGCAGAACAACGCTTCTTTATGTCTTGGGCAACCGTTTGGAGAACCTTAACACGTGAAGACGCATTAAGAAGACAAATAAAAACCGATCCCCATTCGCCTGGGATTCAGCGGGCAACACAACCGCTAAAAAATATCGATGCTTTTTATGAAGCTTTCGATATCAAAGAAGGTGATAAAATGTACCTTCCAGAAGATCAACGTGTTCGGATTTGGTAATGTTTAAAAAAAAAGCAGCGCCTAGGCGCTGCTTTTTTTTGTTTAGTTCTAAAAATTACTCTGTCTTCGGAGTTTCTTTTTGGGCACGTATCGCATCCACAGCTAAATTAGCCATATTAAAATTGGGAGCTAATTCCAATGCTTCATTTAAGATTGAAATGGCAGCGTCGTGATTTGTTTCTGGGTTTTCTCTAAATTTAGCAATGGCTTTTAAATATATAAAACCGGCCAATACTGGCACTTGATACGGGGTTTGTGTTTCATAGTAAGGTTTCATCATATCCGATGTAGCATTAGCAATTCCGTATGTGATGTTTAGGGTTGCGCCATTAATATCCCCCGTTTGAATTTTCAAATCTGCCAACTCATATGCAAGAGAAACAGATCGTTTTTGTTTGTAAAGAACTTCATAATGTTCAATAGCACGTTTGGGCTCGTTGAGAGATTTTAAACTCACTGCTTTGACTTCTGTAGATAAATTGGTGTCAGAATCCAGTACTTCAACTCCAATGACATTTAAAGCCTGTAAATACTTCCCTTCATTCATATACAATGCAGCTAAAGTGTCTTTACGTTTAACATTAGGCTCTAATAAAACGAGGTGTGTCATCGCGTTTATCACTCCTTGAATATCGCCCTGTTGCTGCATTTGTGCATAATAGGCCTTGTAATGAGATACTAAATTTGATTGGTTTTGAGCTTGAATTTGCGTTGAAAAACAAAGAACTATGAGCAGGGTGTATTTTAATTGTTTCATTATTATGTAATTTTGATTCAAAAGTAATAGATTTTTTGAAAGTAAGTTGGTTTTCTCAATCTCTTTTGAACAAAAAAAAACACCACGGGAGTGGTGTTTTTCCAAAATTAACCAATTTAACTTTTTAGTAATAAGTAGATATTACGTCCACCAAATGTATGTAAGGATTGGGTTATTTACAACCATAATGTAATGAACGGACAATTTATGTAATAAACGGAACTATTTAATGTTTAAACGGAATATACATTCATTGAAAAGCAAAAAAAAACACCACAGAAGTGGTGTTTTTCAAAATTAACCAATTTAACTTTTAATAATATAAAGATATTACGTTCACCAAAAATATGTAGGGAATGTGTTATTTACAAGCGCTATGTAATAAACGGACTGATGACGTAATAAACGGAACTCCTTAATATTTGAACGGAAGAAGCAGCATTTAAAAGAAAAACACCACGATTGTGGTGTTTTCCAAAATTAACCAATTTAACTTTTAAGTAAGATATTAAATTACAAACGTCAAATATATACTCCTTAAACAGTCCTTACAACGACTATGTAACTAACGGTCAAATGATGTAATAAACGGTAATTTTAGAGGTTTAAACGGTTTGTCAGGGTCTATTCTCGTTTCACCAAAGCATAATAATGGTTTTCTAAAGGCAAATATCCTTGGTCGTACACAAAATAGTAGACTGTCCCTGATTTTGTAGTATAAATGCTCGTAAAATAATTAAAGTCAAACCCAGCCGAAATGAGTTTATCCCGTGTGGTTTTTGTTTTTTGGTTTGGATTCAGTACTTCCAGAATACGCCAATTTTTGCGCAATCGGTTGTTGATATTTCGAATCAGATTTTTCTGATCTTTATTTACTCGGTTGTTATAGCTGTTACGACAACCATCGCTACAAAATTTCTTGTCTGTTCGTCCTACAATTGGATCGTTACACTCAGGGCATTGCTTTTTCATAGGTATTTAAATTCTGATTACAAGCTCTAAATATAGTACAATTTTAATCAATTACAAACGACTACAAATAATTACAAACGAAATTAAACAGGTAATTACCGACTAACATTTGGACAGTATCACATCTTTGCAGTGTCGAATCGTTCGATAGTAAAACTGTAATAACCTTAAAATTAATTATGATGAACACACTTAGAAACAAAGTACAGTTAATTGGAAACTTAGGAAATGATCCTGAAATCATCACTTTAGACAGTGGTAAAAAATTAGCTAAATTTTCATTGGCAACAAACGAGTACTACAAAGATGCCGATGGGCAAAAACAAACAAAAACAGATTGGCACAACCTTGTAGCCTGGAACAAAACCGCTGAAATCATTGAAAACTATGTCACAAAAGGCAAAGAAATTGCGGTTGAAGGCAAATTGACTTCTAGAAGCTATGAAACAAAAGAAGGCGAAAAACGCTATATCACGGAAGTAGTGGTCAATGAAGTGTTGATGTTGGGAAACAAATAGTAGGAAGGTTTACTTCTAATAAGAGAAAGAGAGTTCCGTTGGGACTCTCTTTTTTTTAACCTGATAATATAAATAATTCATTTAGGCATTAAAAATTATAATGACAATAAAGAATTACTTGAGCAAAATCTGAGAATGGCATTCTTATTATTTAAGACGAATCTCTCTCCGATAAGGTCGAGCTGATCACCACTTGCTGCATCTCCTTTGATTTGGTTCTGATGGACTCCACAATCATACGTGCTGCTGCATTTCCGATCGTATAACTATGTTGGTTGATGGTTGTAAGTTCTGGTGTTAGGTTGTGCGCCATACGCTCACTGACATAACCAATAACCGCTACATCCTTTGGAATCTGTTTTCCTGAAACTTTCACAGCTTTTAAGGCTGCCAAAGACGCATCGGTGTCCAATGCAATAATCGCATCAACGGGCTGCGTTTTTAAATAATCGATCATCACGGCACCTGCCTGCTGCTCGTCCGACTCTAAAATAGTTGGCGAAAAACCGGCCGCTTTCATGGCTTTTATATAACCTTGAGTCCGTTGTTTTCCAACATTCAACTTGTGAATTGTAGAGAGTAACACAATATTTTTTCGATCTGAACTTATCAACGTCTGAGTCGCTTCTGACAAGGCAGTAAAATCATTGGTGGTTACCTTTCCACAGTTCACTGAATCAATCACACGATCAAACATCACTACCGATTTGCCATTTTCAATCACATTGGTAAAATGATCGTAATTTTGTAAACTCTGTGTTTCTTCTGAAACCGCTACTATAAAACCATCTACCACCCCATTGGATAACATATTAAATGTTTCTACTTCTTTGGCGTGTGATTCTTTGGTGAGACACACAATAATATTAAAGTTAGTTTCCGAAATCAGGCTTTCAATGCCATACAATGCTCGTGCAAAAAAACTATTTTGAACACTGGGAATCACGACCGCAATGGTATTGGTTTTTCCAGACTTTAAACCTACTGCAATTTTATTTGGCTGATAATTGTGCAACTTCGCCATTTCCACAATGCGTTTTTTAGTTACATCACTGATCTCGTGACTGTCGTTCAAGGCTTTGGATATTGTTGAAATTGACACACCCAAGATTGATGACAATTGTTTTAAAGTAATGTTGGTTCCTGGCATAAATGCATTTTAATTAATGATTGCTAAGGTACTATAACCTAGAGTTCAAACAAAATTTTAATTTGAATAAAGTAAGGAGGCCGACCTCATGCTTAACGAACTGTAATGCTGAACTAGTTTCAGTATGACAAAGCAATCGCTGTATGTTGAGTGCGATTCTAACTTATTTTCAATCCGTTTGCAGCTTGTTGAGTTGCATCTGGATTTACAAAAACCAGCTTACCTTCTGGAGTTTCGGTCATAAGAATCATCCCTTGACTTTCAACACCACGCAAGGCACGAGGGGCGAGATTCACTAAGACAGTGACCCGTTTTCCGATCACAGATTCAGCTGTAAAACTCTCTGCTATACCAGACACAATGGTACGCACATCAATTCCCGTATCCACTTGAAGAACCAATAACTTTTTGGCTTTTGGCATTTTTTCGGCGGCAATGATTGTCCCTACTCGCATGTCTAATTTAGAAAAATATTCGAAAGAAATCGTCTCCTTTTGAGGTTCAACAATTTTATTGGCTATGGTATTTTCCAGTTTACTTTTGGCTAATTTTTCTAGCTGTTGCTCAATTTCTGTATCTTCAATTTTGGCAAACAACAATTGGGCAGTACCGATTTGATGGGCTGCTTCTAATAGTGGAGTGTGTCTCTCTACTGCCTCCCATGGTTGAGCTTTTAGTCTTAGCATCTTTTTTAGTTTTTCAGATGACCATGGAAGAAAAGGTTCAGAAACTATGGCCAAAGCCGCTGAAATCTGAAGCGCTACATACATAATAGTTTGAACGCGTCCTGGATCAGTTTTGATTTGTTTCCACGGTTCTTCATCTGCTAGGTACTTATTTCCTAAACGGGCCAAATTCATCAATTCTTGACTGGCTTCTCTAAAACGGTAGCGTTCAATGGATTTGGACAAAGTTGCTGGAAATGCTTTTACTTTTTCTAAGGTTTCTGTATCAATTTCGGAAAATTCATTTGGACTTGGTACACTGCCTTCATAATATTTATTGGTCAATACAAGGACTCTATTGATAAAGTTTCCAAAAATAGCGACCAGCTCGTTGTTATTACGTGCTTGAAAATCTTTCCAAGTAAAATCGTTGTCTTTTGTTTCGGGTGCAGTGGCGGTTAACACATAGCGCAGTACGTCCTGTTTGTCCGGGAAATCTTTGAGATACTCAGGCAGCCATACAGCCCAGTTCTTGGAAGTGGATAGTTTTTGACCTTCAAGGTTTAAAAACTCGTTAGCAGGCACATTTTTGGGAAGGATGTAACTGCCCTCCGCTTTGAGCATCGCAGGAAACATAATACAATGAAATACAATATTATCTTTTCCTATAAAATGCACCAAAGTGGTATTTTCATCTTTCCAATACGGTTCCCAATCCTTGCCTTCACGTTGTGCCCATTCTTTAGTAGAAGAGATGTAGCCAATAGGTGCATCAAACCATACATAGAGGACTTTTCCGTCGCCACCTTCTACAGGAACAGGGATGCCCCAATCCAAATCGCGGGTCACGGCTCGCGAACGCAACCCATCGTCAATCCATGACTTACATTGCCCATAAACATTGGGTTTCCAGTCGGCTTTATGACCATCTAAAATCCATTCTTTTAAAAATTCTTGGTGTTGATCTAAGGGTAAAAACCAATGTTTTGTTTCTTTTAAGGTTGGAGTGGCTCCTGTAATCGCAGATTTTGGATTGATGAGATCCGTTGCATTGTGAGTCGTTCCACACGCCTCACACTGATCGCCATAACTTTCTTCATTGCCACATTTTGGACAGGTTCCAACCACAAAACGATCGGCCAAAAACTGATTGGCTTCGGCATCATATAACTGGGCTGTTGTTTGTTCAATAAAAGCGTCTTTATCATACAAATTTTTAAAAAATTCAGAAGCTGTCTCGTGATGAATTTTTGCAGAAGTTCTGGAATAATTATCAAATGAAATCCCAAACGCTTCAAAAGAAGTTTGGATATTCTTATGAAAACGATCTACAATATCTTGAGGGGTGACCCCTTCTTTTTTAGCTTTAATAGTAATGGGCACTCCATGTTCATCACTCCCACAAATAAAAGCTACATCGTGACCTTGTAAACGCAAGAATCGTGCATAGATATCTGCTGGCACATAAACCCCAGCTAAATGGCCGATATGAATGGGCCCGTTTGTATAAGGCAAAGCGGCAGTAATGGTAAAACGTTTTGACATTGAGTTCTGAATTATTGGTACAAAAATACACATAATTACGCCCAATTTGAAACAGAACTTTAGAGAAATTCTTATCTTTACAAAAAGCCCTTCAAAATGATGCTAAATACTTTAATGTGGTGCCTTTTAATGCTGATACATTCCTATCCAAACAAGACGCTTATGGAACATTCAAAAATACAGTCTTCTGAAATGATACGCCCCTCCTATTTGAAAGTTGGCGACACAGTAGCCATCGTTGCTCCAGCGGGTATTTTAAAAAACAACTCCGAAGTGATTCAAAAAACCAAAACCTTGCTTAATAGCTGGGGACTGGAAGTGGTTTTTGGTGACCACCTGGAAGCGAAATCCCATCATTTTGCAGGCACAGACAAACAACGGATAAGCGACTTACAAAACGCCTTAGACAACCCAAACATCAAAGCTATATGGTGTGCACGTGGTGGCTATGGCAGCTTGCGAATTATAGATGCTTTAGATTTTAAAAAATTTAAAGCCCATCCCAAATGGGTCATTGGATATTCTGATGTGACTGTCTTACACAATGCTCTAAATAATATGGGCTACGAAAGTCTGCATGCCATGATGTGCATCAACCTCATCGAGGATGCCGATGCTATAGAACCCTCCGTAAAATCATTAAAATCAGCGCTTTTTGGCAGCTTAATATCTTATGAAATTAAAGGACATTCAGACAACATTCCTGGAGAGGTTAAAGCCCAACTCGTCGGTGGAAATTTATCATTATTAACTGCCGGTTTAGGAAGTGCTACTCAACTTAACACCAAAGACAAAGTCATTTTTATAGAAGAAATTGGCGAATACAAATACCATATTGATCGGCAATTATACAGCTTGAAACGCGCTGGATATTTTAGCCAGTGTAAGGGAGTGATCATCGGAGATATGAGTCAATTAAAAACCAACAATCCTGCTTGGGGACAATCGATAGAAACCTTAATTTTGGAGGTCTTTAAAGACACAAATTTCCCCGTGGCCTTTGGATTTCCCTCGGGGCATGAACTCGAAAATAGAGCTCTTTATTTTGGACGCCCTATTCAACTTCATGTGACCAAATCAAAAACAAGGGTCACATTTATACACTAACATTTTTAGGATGATTTCGAACACCCCAACACCCCCCTATTACGCCGTTATTTTTAGTTCTGTGCGAACCGCTGACAACGAAGGCTATGCAGAAACAGATGCGCTTATGAACGAACTCGCTCTCCAACAAGACGGGTTTTTGGGCATGGAGTATGCCAGTTCCGAGATTGGAATCACCATCTCCTATTGGAGCGATGTAGAAGCCATCAAACGCTGGAAAGATAATTTGGACCATCAAAAGGCACAAAGAGAAGGTCAAAAACGTTGGTATAGCCAATATAAAGTCCGCATTGCTAAAGTCGAACGCGACTATGATTTTCTAAAATAATAACAATGTCTGAGTCTTACAATCGTGGTATTTCGGGAGAAGGTATGGCGGTCGCATATTTGATCTCTAAAGGCTATCGAATTTTAGCACAAAACTATCGCTATCTAAAAGGAGAAGTGGATATTTTAGCCCAAAAAGACAACTGTTTGGCAGCGGTAGAAGTTAAAACTCGAAGCACTTCTGACTTTGGAGCACCCGAAGAATTCCTAAAACCTGCACAGATCCAACGTATCATCAAAACAGTGGATTATTTTGTGACTTCAAGAGATTTAGAAGTTGAAGTGCGTTTTGATATCATTGCCATTGTACTCACAGATCAAGGGTCTGAATTGGAACATATTGAAAATGCGTTTTATCACTTTTGATCCAAGACTGTTTTTAGATCTTTCAATAAATAGGGCTTGGCTGTAATGACTTTAGAAGTGTCCAATACAAAATAGGTTGAAGTTGACACAATGGAGACAACCACAAAAAAATGAGTGTTAAGCCAAAATAGACTTCAAGGCTTCTAATGCGTGTTGTACAGAACTGATATTAGAAAAACGCATTAATAAACGCAACCCGAGACGCATTTGTTTTTCCTTAATAGAACAATTTTGAGGGTGGGATTGAACGTATTGTAATATTTTTGAAAAATGAATACTTTGATAAAAACGACTCTCTTGATCACTGATGAAATATCCGACTAATTTATGATTTTTCATCACCACCTTATCAAACCCTAAAGTGGTTGCTACCCACTTGATCCGCACGCTATCTAAAAGGTCCACCACTTGTGTTGGAAGTGCCCCAAATCGATCGATTAAATCACGTTCAAAACGCTGTAATTCATCGTCTGTCTTTAAAGAATTTAATTGAGTATACAAGCTTAAACGCTCTGTGATATTATTGATGTAATCATCTGGAAATAACAAGGAAAAATCGGTATCTATAGTCACATCCTTTACAAACTCTTTGGTATTAATATCTTCATTATAAAGAGTCTTAAACTCTGTTTCTTTCAGTTCCTCGATGGCTTCATTAAGAATTTTTTGATAGGTTTCAAATCCTATTTCGTTGATAAACCCGCTTTGCTCACCGCCCAAGAGATCCCCTGCGCCACGAATTTCTAAATCTTTCATGGCAATATTAAAGCCACTTCCGAGAGCTGTGTATTGCTCTAAAGCCGAAATTCGTTTGCGTGCCTCTTCTGTCATCGCATGATAATCGGGGGTGATAAAATAACAAAAAGCTTTCTTGTTACTTCGCCCGACACGACCTCGCATTTGGTGTAAATCACTCAGTCCAAAATTATTGGCATTGTTAATAAAAATCGTATTGGCATTGGGTACATCCAAACCACTTTCGACGATGGTGGTACTGACCAAAACATCAAACTCTCCACTCATAAAATCCAGCATAAGCTGTTCTAACTTACGTCCTTCCATTTGTCCATGTCCTACCCTAATTTTAGCATCTGGCACCAACCGTTGCAAAAGTCCTGCAACTTCTTTAATATTTTCAATGCGGTTGTGAATAAAATAGACTTGTCCAGCTCTTTGAATTTCGTACTGAATTGCATCGCGAATGGCTTCTTCATTTAAACGAATGACATTGCTTTCAATTGGAAAACGGTTGGGCGGTGGTGTGGTAATAACCGATAAATCTCGTGCTGCCATCAAACTAAATTGAAGTGTTCGCGGAATAGGAGTCGCTGTCAGAGTGAGTACATCCACATTGTCTTTAAGTGTTTTGAGTTTTTCTTTGACAGCCACACCAAATTTTTGTTCTTCGTCGACAATTAACAAGCCTAGATCTTTAAATTTTACGGATTTATTGACCAGCTGATGTGTGCCAATAATTATATCTAAACTCCCCAACTCTAACTGTTCCAACGTCTCCTTACGTTGTTTGGTCGTTTTGAAACGGTTGATATAATCAACCCTCACAGGAAAATCTTTCAAACGTGCTTTAAAGGTTTTGGCATGCTGAAAGGCCAAAATGGTTGTCGGTACCAAAACAGCCACTTGCTTGCCATTGTCAACCGCTTTAAAGGCAGCTCTCAAAGCGACTTCTGTTTTTCCAAACCCAACGTCCCCACAAATCAAACGGTCCATAGGACGTTCGCTTTCCATATCGGATTTGATATCAGCCGTGGCAGTAATTTGATCGGGCGTATCCTCAAACACAAAAGAAGCTTCCAGTTCTAGCTGCATCGACGAGTCAGGATTGTATCTGAAACCTGTTTCTAACTTCCGCTTGGCATAGAGTTTTATAAGATCAAATGCAATCTCTTTGACTCTTGATTTGGTTTTTTGTTTTAATACTTTCCAGGCCTTGCTGCCTAACTTATACACTTTTGGTGGCTTTCCATCCTTACCATTAAACTTGGTGATTTTATGCAGGGCATGAATGCTTAAGTATAAGATATCCCTTTCGCCATAAAACAACTTGATAGCTTCTTGTTTTTTTCCTTCAACCTCTATTTTTTGTAAGCCTCCAAATTTTCCAATTCCGTGATCTATATGAGTAATATAATCTCCGATTTCGAGTTTAGTTAATTCTTGAAGAGTGATGGATTGCTTTTTAGAAAATCCATTTTTAAGGTGGAATTTGTGGTAACGTTCAAAGATCTGATGATCGGTGTAGCACACAATTTTTTTGTCATGATCGATGAATCCTTGGTACAAAGACAGGACTATGATTTGACAATGCACGTCTTCCTCCACCGTTTCAAAAATATCATAAAACCGCTGAGCTTGTTGGGTATTTGAGCAACAAATATAATTTTGATAGCCGGAATTGTGATGGGTATTTAAATCATCGATAATCAGATTAAATTGTTTATTAAATGAGGGTTGAGGACTCATTTTTACCTCCAATTGCTGTTCTTTTTTGGTGGCTAAAACAGTCGTGGATCCAAATTCAATTACGGAATATTCTAACAATTGAGATTTAAAATCAGCGGAAGTACAGAACAAGTCTTTTGGTTGGCTGTGATTGATTGCTTTAGATAATTGATGATAAGCCTCGCTCGCTTTTTCTTGAAGGGTATCGGTCGCTGCTAAAAAAGCAGGGATATTTTTAGTGAATATAATGGTATTTGAAGAAATGTATTCTAAAAATCCTTGGCGTGTTTCGTTGAGTAATTTATGCTCGATATTTGGAATGATTTGAAGTTTTTTAATCGGTTTTATAGACAGTTGTGATTCAATGTCAAACGTACGAATACTGTCCACTTCATCTCCAAAAAATTCAATTCGGAAGGGCTCATCATGAGAAAACGAAAATACATCTACTATTCCACCGCGCACAGAAAACTCGCCTGGTTCGGTCACAAAATCAACACGAGAGAACTGATAATCAAAAAGGACTTCATTGAAAAAATCTAAATTTAATTCTTCACCAACTGCTACTTTAAAAGTAGATTTATCGAGTTCTTTTCTAGACAATACTTTTTCAAACAGGGCTTCCGGATACGTGACTATAAGAGCTGGCTTCTTTTGAGAATTGATACGATTTAAAACCTCGGCACGTAACAATACATTGGCATTATCTGTCTCTTCAATCTGGTAAGGCCTTCGATAGCTCCCCGGATAAAACAACACTTCTTTGTCATCGAGTAATACCTCCAAGTCATTCAGATAGTAAGCGGCCTCTTCCTTGGTTTCAAAAATCAGCAAAAAAGGATGTGAGGTGGTTTTAAATACACTGGCAATTGTAAAGGACAGCGAAGAGCCTAAAGCACCTTTCAAATGTATTTTTTCTTTAGATTTGGATACAGCTGTACACAGATTTTGATGAATCAAAGACTGTTCAAACTTTTGAGAAAGGATGGTTTTACTCAATTAAAAAATTTTTGCAAAGATATAATAATAGTCTTTGAATTTAATTTTTATTACGAGTTAATCCTTTTTTAAATTCCACATGAAGTATAAAAAAAATATGTAGGTTTGTGTACCTAAATTTACAAACCTATGTCCTTTTCAAATTTATTTAATAGTGGATTTACCACTCGAAATCAAGATCATTTTGCTTCCATTGTTAAAGTTGCTCTCAGTGACGATGCCTTAAGTCAAGAAGAAAAAGCCTTTTTAGATCGTCTTGCTCATCACTTAAATCTTTCGAAAGAGACCTATGATCGTATTTTGAAACGTTACAAATCTCATCCGATCAATCCATCAGTCTCTAAAAAACAACGTTTGGAGTGTTTGTACGACTTATCGCGCATGGTATATGCAGATGACATTAAGAAATCTAGGGAAGTTTCTATGCTTAGTAAAATAGCGATTGGCCTTGGTTTTGAAACAAAAGTGGTTCCCGAACTGGTAAACTTCTCTTTACAATTGGTGAAAAAAAACGTCGATTTTGAGACGTTCAAAAAAGAGATAATTAAAACTTTATACACTAAATAGTTCCTGGTTTAGCGCCTTCATCCAAAATACGCATCAACCCTTCTTGTGCAACCGAAGCAATTAAATTTCCTTTAGAATCAAAAATACTACCTCTAGAAAACCCTCTAGAGTTGGACGCACTCGGACTGTCTATTGCATACAACAACCATTCGCTGATATCAAAATCGCGGTGAAACCATAAGGCATGATCTAAACTTGTATAAAACACTTCTTTTGAGTTTAAAAACTCACGATGTGGCATGGATGCGGGACGTAAAATATTATAATCCGAGGCATAAGCCAACAACTGATGTTGAAGTGGAATGTTACTCGCAAGTTCTTCGCAGGTCTTGAACCATATATTGTCAAATGGCGGACTGTTTTTGAGCAACTTGGTAAGCATATTGTCCACAGGTTTAAATTCAAATACTTTTGGCAAAAAAGACTTGTAACGTCTGTAAGTATCTGGAATGACCTCCTTAAACTGTTCAATTTGTTTATGGCTATTCATCAATTCCTCAGGTGGAAACACATTGGGCATCGAAATTTGATGGTCCACTCCTTCTTGCTTTAACTGAAAGGATGCAGACATATTAAAGATTGCCTTTTCATTTTGAAAAGCAACTACACGTCGGGTTGTAAAACTACCACCGTCTCTTATTACATCCACTTCATATTTGATTGGAACATCAATATTTCCGCCCAATATAAAATAGCCGTGCATGGAATGTGCGTATCGATCTTCAGGGACCGTTTCATAGGCAGCGTGTAGGGATTGTGCCAATACTTGTCCCCCAAAAACACGACCCCATGGCGCTTGGTAATTTTTACCAATAAAGGTATGATCGTTAATTTTTTCAAGTGTTATTAACCTAATAAGTTCAGAAAGAGATTCCATAATCTAAAATTTATTGCAAAAATAACTTTTTTGTGTACAAATTGACTTTTAATTTCTTTTAACAAACTGTTAAATTTTGTAACATTGAGGGACTCTTAGAGTCTAATAAACAAAACCTATGGATATCTTTTTAATCATAATCGCTGCCTTCTTAATGGTTCTTGGAATCATTGGAAGCTTTTTACCTGTTTTACCAGGACCTATTACAAGTTGGGTGGGTCTTTTGGTGTTGTACTTGATGCCCGAAATTGAGGTCGGTTTACCTACTCTCATCATGACACTGATTATCGCTGTATTAATTTGGATTTTAGATTACATTATTCCGGCCCTTGGTACAAAAAAATTTGGCGGAACAAAAGCCGGAATGATTGGAACTTCTGTGGGGCTCATCATAGGGCTCTTTGCTCCAATTCCTGGCGGCATCATAATAGGACCGTTTGTAGGTGCTTTCGTTGGCGAACTGGTAAACAAAGCCGATTCTAAAACGGCTCTAAAAGCTGCATTTGGAAGTTTGTTGGGGTTTTTAACCTCTGCATTTATTAAATTTGTGGTGGCCCTCATCTATTTAGGTCTCTTTATTTTAATTCTTTGGGGTCCTAAATCGGATGTATTTTAATGCCAAACCGCTTTTAACAAAACTTTTAATCAATATTTTATAAATTACATTAATTTCACGCTTTAATAAAACAAACTCTATCACTATGAACAAGTACATTTCTATTCTATTTTGTGGTTTATTTTTCTTATCATCTTCCCTGATTGCACAAGAAAAAGAACCTTCTAACTACAACTATAATGATGCTTTTGGGCATGATTTTTATAGTAAAAACGGGTCGAAAACACGCTCTGCAAGCGGAAAGCCTGGGCATGCCTATTGGCAAAACAGTGCCGATTATGTAATCGATGTTAACTTAAACGAAACCACGAAAGAAATTTCTGGATCAGAAACCATCACCTATACCAACAACAGTCCAGATGCATTGGATTTTTTATGGATGCAGTTGGATCAAAATTTATTTAAACTTGATTCTCGTGGAAAGGCGATTGTTCCTCTTCGTGGGAGCCGAAATGGTGATAAGGGTCAAAACTTTGATGGAGGATATGGTATCAATACAATCACACTTATTTACAAAAAAGGTCGTCGTTCCAGAGAAGTAAATACTACATATTCCATTATAGATACTCGCATGAAAGTCAACCTTCCTTCTGCTTTGGAAGCAAATGGTGGTACTGTTGGAATTAAAATTGATTTCTCATTCACATCACCCGATTATGGATCGGATCGTATGGGTGTTTTAGAAACCAAAAATGGTCGTATTTTTACCCTAGCTCAATGGTATCCTCGAATGAGTGTTTATGACGATATCAGTGGGTGGAACACCCTTCCATACTTAGGAGCTGGAGAGTTCTATTTAGAATACGGAACTTTTGACGTTAATATTACAGCACCTGCCAGTCACTTGGTGGTGTGTTCAGGAGCGCTTTTGAACCCCTCCGAAGTCTATACTACTGAACAGCAAAATAGATTGAAAAGAGCAGAAAGCAGTGACGAAACGGTGATGATTCGATCTGAATCGGAAGTGACACAACCGAGCTCACGACCCACAAGTACTCCTACATTAACTTGGAAGTTTAGAATTGAAAATTCGAGAGATGTCGCATGGGCATCTTCAGCAGCCTTTATTTTGGATGCGGCTCGAATCAACTTACCTAGCGGAAAAAAATCAATTGCTATGTCTGCTTACCCTGTTGAAAGTGTGGGACAAGATGGTTGGTCGCGTTCTACTGAATACACCAAAGCTTCTGTTGAGCATTACTCCGAAAAATGGCTTGAATACCCTTACCCTGCAGCCATTAATGTTGCTGGAAACGAAGGTGGTATGGAATATCCAGGGATTGTATTTTGTAATTATGAATCCAAAACAGAGCGCTTATGGGGCGTAACCGATCATGAATTCGGACATATTTGGTTTCCAATGATAGTGGGATCTAACGAGCGTTTACATGCTTGGATGGACGAAGGATTTAATACCTTTATTAATTCCTTAAGTACTGAAGCATTTAATGATGGAGAATATAAAGAAAGGAAATCTAACATGCACCGTATGTCTAGTGTGTTTGTCAATGACAGACTCGAACCTATATATACTTCACCAGACAATTTAAAAGAAAGAAACTTAGGAGTCTTAGCCTATTACAAGCCAAGTACTGGGTTGACATTGCTGCGCGAACAAATCCTAGGCCCTGAACGTTTTGATGAAGCTCTTACTGCCTACATCAACCGATGGGCATACAAACACCCAACTCCTGACGATTTCTTTAGAACTATGGAAAACGTAGCTGGAGAGGACCTAAGATGGTTTTGGAGAGGATGGTTCATCAATAGCTGGAAATTAGACCAAGCAGTTACCGGTGTGAAATATGTGAAAAACGACCCTGCACAAGGCGCTATTATAACGATCGAAAATTTAGAGAAAATGCCAATGCCTGTGGTGATTGAAATCAAAACAAAGAGCGGAAAAGTAACTCGAAAAAAATTGCCGGTTGAAATATGGAAACGCAATGTAACTTGGGAATTTAAAGTGGATACTACCGAAGAATTAGCTAAAGTGGTTATTGATCCTGATTATGCATTACCAGATGTAGATTCAAGTAACAATAAATGGAGAGCATCGGATGGAACTGGAAATGTTGAAGTTTTAACCGATTATCTTGGGGTCTACTCATCACCTGCATTTCCAATGAAAATTACCGTTTCCGAAAACAATGGAACTCTGGTTCTTGAAGCAGAAGACCAACCAGCCTTACCTCTAGAAAGTGAAGGTGGTGGTGAATTTTCTATGGAAGAAGCTGGACTCAGTATTCAATTTAATGCCGAGAAAACTGGTTTTAAATTAGATATTGGAGGTCAAGTATTTGATTTGACTAAAGAATAAGTTTAAAACATATTCATTACATACTTGAGACTGTCTTTTTGGACAGTCTCTTTTTTTTTCAAGCGTATCACGTTTTCGAGTTTTATCATTTTTGAGTTATCACCCTAAAAGGTTTCGGTATAAATTTTGAATGATCTATTTGTGAACACGGAACCAAAGAGGTCTGAAAATAAAAAAAGCCCTCCGTTTAAGGAAAGCTTCTCACTGGTTTTGTCACAAACCACGGATAATCATTTGATTATCTCGACACAACGTCTTATTTACTATATGCATCTTTTAAAAGATACTTAGCGGTCTGGACGGGACTCGAACCCGCGACCCCCTGCGTGACAGGCAGGTATTCTAACCAACTGAACTACCAAACCGTTGCGTTAATGCGGTTGCAAATATACACTGCATTTTTCATTTCACAACTATTTTTGAATTTATTTTTACCTAAAATGAAAATTAACTAAATTTCTGACGTTCGACCATATACGTGGTCAAGATTTTATTGAATCCTTCTTGAATATCTACCCCTACATAATTGATTTTATACTGTCCACACTTCAAACGTAAGTCTTTGAAATAGGACGCTATAGCAACCTCAAAATTATCTTGAGCTGATTCTGGATACAAATCCACGGACTCAGCGGTTTCCACATCTACAAAACGTTTGGGTGTATTCTCAAATTTGAAATTATATTCTGTGGCTTTGTCATAAACATGAAATAACACCAATTCATGCTTATTATACTTTAAATGGCGTAATGCCTCAAACAGTTGTTCTTGCTCCTGATCGGACTGAAACATATCTGTTAACAAAAAAATCAAGGAACGACGGTGAAGCTTTTCGGCTATTTGATGCAAGACCTCGTATGTTTTGGTGCCTACTCCCTTTTGAGGACTGCTCACCGTAGTGTTCAAACGGTCCATCAGCATTTGATGGTGGCGTTCACTTCCTTTTTCTGGGGCATAGTAGTCAATCGCATCTGAATAGACGCTCAGACCCACCGCATCGCGTTGTTTTTTTAGGAGTTGCATCATGGCTGCAGCGGCGAGAGCTGAAAAACTAACTTTATTTAGACTGTCAATAGAGTATTGTTCCCGTTTTGGATAGTGCATGGAACTGCTATTGTCGATAATCAAATGACAACGCAAGTTGGTTTCTTCGTCATAGCGTTTGGTGTATAGCTTGTCTGTTTTGGCAAACAATTTCCAATCGATGTGACGTGTACTCTCACCATTGTTGTAAATTTTATGCTCTGCAAATTCTGCCGAAAACCCATGAAAAGGGCTTTTATGCATCCCAGAAATGAAACCTTCTACAATGGATTTGGCCAATAAATCAAAGTTTAAAAACCCAGAGGCTTGTTGTAATTCCTTTTCGATATCCATAGGTCCTAAACTAAAAAAGGTTTGCCAATAAGACAAACCTTTTTAAACTTCTTTTTAAAAGATCTGATTACAACAGAGCATCAATCGCTTCTGTGTAAACATTTTTTGGAGACACGCCTACTTGACGTCCTACGACTTCACCGTTTTGAAACACCAACACCGTTGGAATGTTACGCACGCCATATTTCGCTGCAAACTCTTGATTTGCATCTACATCCACTTTTCCTACAACGGCTTTGTCAGCATATTCTACACTAACTTCTTCAATGATAGGCCCTACCATTCTACAAGGACCGCACCATGCTGCCCAAAAATCAACCAATACAGGTTTTGTGCTTTTTAAGACTGTTTCTTCAAAATTTGCGTCTGTGATTTCTAATGCCATTTTTTTTATTTTAAATGTTTATAATTATATTTATTTTCGAGTATTTATATTCGATGTAATGCATTTAAGCATTTTTCCTTAATTAGGTTTTTTTTCTTCCAATTTCCCTAGATAATTTGCAATAAGAAAAATAAGCCCGACAAGAATTTCCATAAAGAAAATAATGTTGAATTCTGATTTTTCAAACATATTTAGTACGCCACTAAATATTAAAAACAATCCATAAAAATAAAAAAATACTTTTCTAAATTTTGCTTTTTTAACCGCTTCTAATTTCATCAACTTAAGTGACGAAAAGTTTAGCAAGGCGACCACTGCAAAAACGGTAAAAAGTATCAACAACCCTTTTATCATAACATCCTAATTGATTGCTATTGCACAATGCAAAAATAATTAAAAAACTTTGAATCTAAATCGATAACGATTTGTTTTACTTATGATCGGATTGACGGTTGTTATACGTCTTTAATTTAATTTATAAAACACCTCTTGCGCTTTCAGTTCTTCCAACAATTCTTGAGATATTTTAATTTTCAGCAGGCGGCTGCTCATCTCCAATTTCAATTCTTCCTCATCGTCATAAATGACAAATTTTAGGTTGTGGTTTCCTGAATGCATCTGTAAAAGCTCTTTGATGCTTTGTGTTTTTTCTTCGGAAATTTCTTTGATATTTAATTGGATGGATAGTTTTTTAGCATAGGATTCCATGATGTCATGGAGCAACTGAAAGCTATTGAATTGCAATCGTGGATCGCCTTTGGCACCCGTATCACGGTTGGTCCATCCCTCACGAATCAAGGCACGAACAAACACAAAATTATTGTGCATCAAAAAGTGTTTAAATTTCAAATACTCTTCCCCAAATATTCGAAATTCATGGCTGTTCATATAATCTTCTATGACAAATGTGCCCCAACCTTTGCCTTGTTTACTCACACGGTGTTGCACATCGGTGACCACGCCCCCAAATGAAATTTCTTTGTTTATAAAACTTGGCATGTCGTGGAACACCGAAATGTCTCCGTTACAGAAATTTTGCATTTCGAGTTTGAAATCGTCCAAAGGATGCCCAGAAATATAAATCCCAACCACTTCTTTTTCACGAGCAAGTTTCTCCATAGTTCCCCAAGTTTCACAAGGCGGAATTTCGGGTTCTTGGATCTGTACATCACTCGATTCTCCAAACAAACTGACTTGCGCCGAGTTTTTATTTTCTTGGTAACGGTTGGCATATTTAATGGTTTTTTCTAAAAAGGTCACTCCATCCCCTTCGTCCTGAAAATATTGTGCTCGGTGGGTATGTGGAAAACAATCAAAGCCACCCGCATTGGCCAAGTTTTCAAATGCTTTTTTATTGGCTGCTCTTAAATCAATGCGTTTTGCCAAATCAAAAATGGACTTGTAAGGGCCTTCATTTTTGCGTTCTTCTACAATGGTTTTTACTGCGCCATGACCCACACCTTTTATAGCACCCATTCCAAAGCGAACGGCATTGTCTTTGTTGACCGAAAACTTATAATAACTTTCATTCACATCGGGTCCCAACACATTTAATTTCATGCGCTTGCATTCTTCCATAAAGAAAGTCACTTGCTTGATGTCGTTCATGTTATTGGACAAGACTGCTGCCATATACTCCGCAGGGTAATGTGCTTTTAAGTAAGCTGTTTGATAGGCAATCCACGCATAACAAGTGGAGTGGGATTTATTAAAGGCATAACTGGCAAATTTTTCCCAATCCGTCCAAATTTTCTCAAGCTTATCTGCTGCCATCCCTTTGGCGGCTGCTTGGTTTATAAACTTGGGTTTCATTTTATCGAGTACCGAAATTTGCTTTTTACCCATCGCCTTACGCAAGACATCGGCTTCACCTTTGGTAAAGTCAGCTAGTTTTTGCGACAAGAGCATTACTTGCTCTTGGTAGACTGTAATTCCGTAGGTTTCTTTGAGGTATTCTTCCATTTCTGGAAGGTCATAACTGATCTCTTCATCGCCTTGTTTCCGACGAATAAAACTAGGAATATATTCGATTGGTCCCGGACGGTACAAGGCATTCATGGCAATTAAATCGGCGAAAACGGTGGGTTTCAAGTCCCGCATGTGTTTCTGCATCCCTGGAGATTCGTACTGAAATACCCCGACAGTCTCCCCTCTTTGGAATAATTCGTAAGTCAATTCGTCATCCAACGGAAAATGATCGGGATCCAGTGTGATGTCGTGTTTTGCTTTGACAATTTTAACGGTGTCTTTTATCAGTGTTAGAGTTTTTAAGCCTAAAAAATCCATTTTTAACAGTCCTGCATCTTCGACCACAGAATTGTCAAACTGTGTCACATAAAGATCGGAATCTTTGGCCGTAGCTATGGGCACATAATTGGTAATATCTCCAGGAGTAATAATCACCCCACAGGCGTGAATTCCTGTGTTTCTAAGCGAGCCTTCTAGCACCTGCGCTTGATTGATGGTTTCGGCTTCCAAATCGTCTCCTTCGGACAAGTTAAGCAACTGATTGATCAGCTCCATATCTTCAGATCTGAATTTTGCTTTTAACTCCTTTTCGGGAGTGTTAAAAATCTTATTCAGTTTGGCCATATTAGGAATCAACTTCGCAATGCGATCGGCATCTCCTAAAGGTAAATCTAGGACTCTGGCAGTATCTCTAATAGAGGATTTGGCTGCCATGGTCCCGTAGGTAATAATTTGTGCTACTTGACTCGATCCATATTTTTGGATGACATAATCCATGACACGTCCCCGTCCTTCATCGTCAAAATCAATATCGATATCCGGCATACTGACACGATCGGGATTTAAGAAACGCTCAAAAAGTAAATCGTATTTGATGGGATCAATATTGGTGATCCAAAGGCAATAGGCAACCACAGAACCAGCTGCCGATCCACGGCCAGGCCCTACTGATACATCCATAGAACGTGCCACCCGAATAAAATCTTCTACAATGAGAAAATACCCTGGATATCCAGTGTTTTCAATGGTTTTAAGCTCAAAATCGATACGTTCTTTTATGGCGTCTGTGAGTTCACCATAACGCTTCTCAGCACCCTGATAAGTCAAATGTCTTAAATAGGCATTTTCACCCAAGTTACTGTCATCCACTTCATCCGCTGGGTTTATAAATTCTTCAGGAATATCAAACTTTGGAAGGAGTACGTCCCGTGCCAATTCAAAAGGCTCAATTTTATCAACCACTTCCTGAATGTTTAGAATTGCTTCAGGAACATCTTTAAAAAGCGACTTCATTTCCTCAGATGATTTGAAATAATACTCTTGGTTTGGCAGTCCGTAACGGTATCCTCGTCCACGACCTATAGGTGTAGATTGTTTTTCGCCATCCTTTACACACAACAAAATATCGTGTGCATTGGCATCTTCTTGATTGATGTAATAAGTATTGTTGGTGGCGACTAATTTGACTGCATGTTTTTGTGCCAAACGAATCAACACTGGGTTGACACGGTCTTCATCTTCTTGCTTGTGACGCATGAGCTCTACATACAAATCCGCACCAAAGAGGTCTTTCCACCACAAGAGGGCTTCTTCGGCTTGACGCTCGCCAACGTTTAATATTTTGGAAGGCACTTCCCCATATAAATTTCCGGTCAGAACGATTAGATCGTCTTTATAGGTTTCGACGATGGCACGGTCGATCCGTGGTAAATAATAAAAACCGTCGGTATAAGCTTTAGACGACATTTTTACTAGGTTGTGGTAGCCTTCTTTAGACTTTGCTAAAAAGACGACTTGGTAGCCATTGTCTTTTTGAGATTTATTGGTATGATCTTCACAAACAAAAAACTCACAACCTACAATTCCTTTAATTTCTTGTGCATCCGCGGGCTCATTGGCTGCTTCGGATTCTTTATTTTTTTGACGAATGGCTCTGTTATAATTGCCTATTTCTTTGACAAAATGAAAGGCACCCATCATATTTCCATGATCGGTAAGGGCGACAGCTGGCATCTGGTTATCAGAAGCCGCAGCAACTAAATTCTTGATACTGATGGTCGATTGTAAGACGGAAAATTGAGAATGGTTATGCAGATGCACCACTTCCACATCATTAAGGATGTCCGGAACTTCTGTGGTGATTTTCTGGGGTGTTATCGACTCTTTTTCTTGTTGGATACGCGCCGCAATTTTAGCGGATGCTTGTTTGAGGTTGACATGCTTTAAACCAATCGGCGTGATCTGCTCTGGGTTTTCGGACTGAAAGCGTTCGTAGTAATCGTTGGAAGCTTGCAATTGATCAATGGTGAATTCTTGACGTCGGATCAACTCCAAAAAACAACGGGTGGTGGCTTCTACATCGGCTGTGGCATTGTGTGCCTCTCCAAAGGGTTTTTGAAACAAAAACTGGTGCAGCTCCGTCAGCGTTGGCAACTTGAACTTCCCACCTCTACCTCCAGGTATCTGACACATGGACGCGGTTTTTTCGGTACAGGTATCTAAAACAGGCAGCTCACCTAATGGCGACGCGACTTGCATTCGGTGAAATTCACAGCCCATAATATTCAAATCAAAACCTAGATTTTGACCGACCACAAAAGTGGTTTTTGAAAGTGCGCTATTGAATAATTCCAATACTTCGGATAGTGCCAACCCTTGTTCGTTTGCTAGTTCTGTGGAGATACCGTGAATTTTTTCGGCATCGTAAGGGATATTAAATCCGTCGGGGCGTATGAGATAATCTTGATGCTCGATACAGTTTCCGAGCTCGTCATGCAGTTGCCAAGCGATCTGAATACAACGCGGCCAGTTGTCAACGTCGGTAATGGGTGCACTCCAACGCTTTGGTAAGCCGGTAGTTTCGGTATCAAAAATTAAATACATAGGTGTGTTATGAGCGATAAAACAGAACCCTAAATATAAAACTATTTAGGGGTTCGGACACCCCTAACCACTATTAATTATGAACAAATTCTAGCCGGCTAGTAGGTTCGGATATTATTTTTTAATTTAGTGCTAACCAACGTCGCTAAATTACATACAACAACATTGTGGGTAATATTCGAAAAACAACAGGTTAAATGCACAAAACGATATTTAAAATTCCCAAAATGGACTGTTCTTCGGAAGAAACTCTGATCCGAATGAAGTTGGACGGAATTGCAAGTGTTTCGAATTTAGACTTTGATATTCCGAATCGGATGTTGACCGTTTTTCACAGCGGTACAATTGATCACATCGAGAAGTCAGTAATCGAACTGAATTTGGGCGGAAAAAAAATCTCAACAGAACAGACCGACCAAACAGAGTTTACAGAAAATGCAAACCAGAAAAAACTTCTTTGGTCAGTACTAGCAATCAATTTTGTCTTTTTTCTTATTGAAATGACAACAGGAATTATCTCAAAATCTATGGGACTTGTTGCCGACAGTTTAGATATGCTTGCAGACAGTTTTGTGTACGGAATGAGTTTGTTTGCAGTGGGTGGAACACTCCTCAAAAAAAAACAGATTGCCAAACTTGCAGGATATTTCCAAATAACACTTGCAATTATTGGGTTTGTAGAAATTCTAAGAAGGTTTTTTGGAAACGAGAAACTTCCTGATTTTTCGACAATGATTGTCATTTCGATGTTTGCACTTATCGCTAACGGAGCATGTCTTTACATTTTACAAAAGTCAAAAAGCAAGGAAGAGGCACACATGAAGGCGAGTATGATTTTTACTTCAAACGACGTAATCATTAATCTTGGAGTCATCATTGCAGGGGTTTTAGTGAACTATTTGAGTTCCAATATACCGGATTTGATGATTGGAGCAATTGTTTTTGTATTGGTAATTCAAGGTGCATTTCGGATACTCAAATTAAGTAAGTGAGGCAGCCTTTCACGAACTTATAAAGCTAAAGAGAAAAAGGATGTAGCAATCACATCCCCCTAAAGCGTTCCTTCTGTAACTGGTAATTTATAAATAACCCCTTCTGAGAAATTCATCACACGTTCGCCGTAAGCGGTGTAGGCATTAAAATAAAAGGACCCTGTAACCGTTCCGTTTACCGAATCGAGTTCGTCAATAGTAATTTTACCATCACTCACATACACGATGCTTGCGGTTCCATTGTTATTGGTTGAGTATAAGAATTGATCTTCGGAATACGTCACCAAAGAAGTTGAATTTTCTCCTAAAACAAACGATCCTAGAGCCACTGTAGGGACTTTAATCGTGAGCGTTCCATATCCATCTGTTCCGGTAAATGTCAAAGCACCTGCGGCATCCACCACCACAGATGACGAAGAAGATCGCCATGTAAAATCGCCGTTTTTCAACCCTTGAAAAGCTGGTAGACTCGATTGTATGTTATCTTGACACCCAAAAAGGGTCAGAATTATAAGAAGTGACGAGAGTAATTTTTTCATAACTAAAGCTGTTTATTTTTAGGTGACGGAATTAATTCCATAGCAGCTACTATTGTATCAGAACTCAAAAGTATAAAAAAAATAAACAAAAGATTGTAGAAAGTAAAAATATAGTATATTTGCGCTCTCATTAATAACCGAGGTCGAGAACCTCACAAATTAATTATTATGCCAGTAAAAATTAGATTACAAAGACACGGTAAAAAAGGAAAACCTTTTTATTGGATCGTAGCAGCTGATGCACGTTCAAAAAGAGACGGTAAATACCTTGAAAAATTAGGGACTTACAATCCAAACTTCAACCCAGCACAAATTGAACTTGATATTGACGGGACTGTAAAATGGCTTCAAAACGGAGCACAACCAACAGATACTGCAAAGTCAATTTTATCATACAGAGGTGCGATGTTGAAAAACCACCTTGTTGGTGGAGTTCGTAAAGGCGCTTTGACCGAAGAACAAGCAGAAGCTAAATTTCAAGCTTGGTTAGAAGAAAAGAATGCCAAAGTGGACGCTAAGAAAAGTGATTTAGTAAAAGCTAAAGAAGCGGAAGCTGTAAAACAGTTTGAAGCTGAAAAAGCGACTAATGAAGCACGAATTGCTGCTGCAGCTCCTGTTGTAGAAGAAGTAATCGAAGAGGCAGCTCCAGTTGTCGAAGAAGTTGCTGCCGAAGCTGAAGAGGCGACTCCTGAAGTTGTTGAAGAAGTTGTAGAAGAAGTTGTTGCGGAAGAAGCTCCAGCTGTTGAGGCTGCTGCAGAAGAAGCGGCTCCAGAAGCACCAGCTGAAGAAGAAGCAACTCCAGAAGCACCAGCTACGGAAGAAAAATAAAAAAATAAAATTTTTTTATACCTTTAAAACCTGGCAAATTTGCCAGGTTTTTTTATGTATTAAATCATGACAAAAGAAGACTGTTTTTATTTAGGGAAAATCGTGAAAAAGTACAGTTTTAAGGGGGAGCTCCTCGCAAAACTAGACACCGACCAACCCGACATATATGAGAACTTAGATGCTATTTTCGTTGAAGTAAATGGCACTTTGATTCCTTTTTTTATTGAAAAATCTCAACTTCATAAATCGGATTTACTTCGACTTAAGTTTGAGGATATTACAGATGAAGCTGATGCCGATGCCTTGATGAAATGTGCTCTTTATCTGCCTTTAGATATGCTTCCAAAACTAGAGGGTAATAAATTTTATTTTCATGAAATTATCGGCTATCAACTAAATGATGAGAGTTTTGGCCCTGTTGGCACGGTCAAAGGAGTGAATGATTCCACGGCTCAAGCTCTGTTTGAAGTCGATCGCAATGGAATTGAAATATTGATTCCTATGAATGATGACTTTATTACAAATCTAGATCGCGATTCCAAAACCATTACAGTCAACACCCCAACTGGCTTGATAGAATTATACTTAGAATAATGTCGAAGCCCTTTCGGTTCAAACAGTTTAGTGTATCCCAAGAACACTGTGCCATGAAAATTGGAACAGATGCTGTCTTGTTAGGTGCGTGGACTGACTTGGATATTCAGCCCAACTCCATCTTAGACATTGGTGCTGGAACAGGCATTTTAGCATTGATGATGGCACAGCGAAGTGGCGCAGAACTTATCGACGCGATCGAAATTGACGATGCCGCCTACGAGCAATGTGTTGGTAATTTTGAAGCTTCCGATTGGGGCGATCGTTTGTTTTGTTACCATGCATCACTTGATGAATTTACAGAAGAAATCGAAGATCAGTACGATTTGATTATCTCCAACCCGCCATTTTATACAGAGACCTTTAAGACAGAAAATAAAATCCGAAATCAGGCACGCTTTGAAGATGCAATGCCTTTTCATACACTACTAAAATCCGTAGCTCAATTATTATCCCCTAGAGGACATTTTAATGTGATCATCCCTTTTAGCGAAGAAACTTCGTTTATTGAATTGGCAGCTAATGAGGGTTTATTCCCTTTAAAAATTTTAACAATAAGAGGACAAAAATCAAGCCCATTAAAGCGGAGCATCATTTGTTTTACATTTAAAAAACAGGCTGTTGAAACTCGCGAACTCGTCATAGAAATTGCGCGTCATCAGTACACAAAAGAATATACATCCCTTACCAAAGATTTTTATTTAAAATTGTAGAGTTTTCAAGAGGAATAAGTATTTTTGTCATAATATTATCTAATTCTCATTTTTGATTATATTAAATTGAATTAAAAACAAAAAGTATAGATGAAAGCAGATTTATTCGAAGCACCTGACTATTACATTTTAGATGATTTACTTTCTGAAGAGCACAAGCTCGTAAGAAGTGCAGCCCGTGACTGGGTGAAAAGAGATGTCTCCCCTATCATAGAAGATTATGCACAGCGCGCAGAATTTCCAACTCAAATTATTGGAGGTTTAGCAGAAATTGGTGCTTTTGGCCCTTACATACCCACAGAATATGGTGGCGCTGGTTTGGATCAAATTTCCTATGGTTTAATCATGCAAGAAATAGAACGTGGTGATTCTGGTGTGCGAAGTACCGCATCCGTGCAATCGTCATTAGTCATGTATCCTATATGGAAATACGGAAATGAAGCTCAACGTCAAAAATACTTGCCAAAACTAGCCAGTGGCGAATGGATAGGTTGTTTTGGATTGACTGAACCTGACCACGGAAGTAACCCTGGTGGCATGACCACTAATTTTAAAGACATGGGCGACCATTACCTTTTGAATGGTGCAAAGATGTGGATTTCAAACTCTCCAATTGCAAACCTCGCAGTGGTGTGGGCAAAAAATGAAGAAGGTCGTATTCATGGACTGATTGTAGAACGTGGGATGGAAGGATTTACAACTCCTGAAACTCATAATAAATGGTCCCTACGAGCAAGTTCTACAGGAGAGCTTATTTTTGATAATGTTAAAATTCCAAAAGAAAACTTATTACCCAATAAATCTGGACTTGGAGCCCCACTCGGCTGTTTGGATTCAGCACGTTACGGAATTGCTTGGGGTGCTATTGGTGCTGCAATGGATTGTTATGATACCGCCTTGAGATATAGTAAAGAACGCATTCAATTTGGAAAACCAATCGGTCAATTTCAGTTGCAACAAAAGAAACTTTCGGAGATGATTACCGAAATTACTAAAGCACAATTATTAACATGGCGCTTGGGAGTATTGAGAAATGAAGACCGTGCCACAACGGCACAAATCTCAATGGCAAAACGAAACAATGTGGACATGGCTATAAAAATTGCACGCGAAGCCCGACAAATGTTAGGTGGTATGGGCATTAGCGGTGAATACAGCATTATGCGTCATTCCATGAATTTAGAAAGTGTGATAACATACGAAGGAACCCACGATATTCATTTATTAATTACTGGATTTGATATCACGGGATTAAATGCCTTTAAATAGATTAAAAACAATGATCAAAAGTTTAAAAATAACAGCATTCGCAGTTCTAGTAGGGCTCACATTTTATGCTTGCAATTCTTCTACAGAACCCGAAACTGGAGAAAGCGATACTGAAAATCAAGAAGAGTCAAATAACTTTAAACTCATTGCACTAGGCGATAGTTACACTATTGGGCAAAGTGTGTGTGAAGATTGTAGGTTTCCAGCACAGTTAAAAGATAGCTTGCAAGCGCGTTACACAGAACAGGATACTTTTAACTTAGAAATCATTGCCCAAACAGGTTGGACCACCTCCAACCTAAAAAATGCCATTTCTTCAGCTGATCCTCCAAATGATTTTGATTTAGTCACGCTTTTAATTGGGGTGAATAATCAATATCAAAACAAACCCTTTTCACTCTATGAAACTGAATTTGTAGAACTGGTTAATACTGCTATTTCATTGGTAGGCGGTGATGCGTCTAAATTAATTGTGGTATCAATACCCGATTATGCATTTACCCCATTTGGCCAAGGCAGTAACGCTTTAAATATTAGCTCAGAACTTGAAATGTACAACAACTATGCACAAAATTATTGCGCAGAAAACAACTTAAAATACGTATATATCACTGACATCACCCAAGAAGGATTGATTAATACAGAACTGGTTGCTTTGGACAACCTACATCCCTCTACACTGGCTTATACCAAATTTGTAGAGCGAATTTTACCTTTAGCATTGGATATTTTAGAGTAAAATTTTTACTGAAAACGAACGTTAATCTTCAGGAGCTAATTCAATTTCAAGGCCTTCCATTTCTGGAGTGATTTGAATCTGGCATCCCAAACGGCTGTTGGGCTTTACATTAAAAGCTTCACTCAACATCGCTTCCTCATCATCTTGCATTTCACGAAGAGAGTGCTCCGTTAAAACATAACATTGACAAGACGCACACATAGCCATCCCGCCACAAATTCCGATGGTTCCTTCGGGTGCTAATTCATAAAGTCGAACCACTTCCATAAGGTTTAAAGCCATATCAACCGGGGCAGCGATTTCATGTAAATTTCCATCACGATCTGTGATTTTTATTTGTACATCTTGATCCATTAATTTATTGATTTTACAACGGCTTTGGGGGCTTCTTTACGAGATCCATCAAATCCATCAATTCCACTTACAGTGGTATATTTTAATACATAGCGTTTGCCAGGGTTTATAATTTTATAAGCCGCCTGACACATAAGGGTGGCCTCGTGAAAACCACATAGGATCAGTTTTAATTTTCCAGGATAGGTATTCACATCTCCGATGGCAAAAATGCCCGGTATATTTGTCTGATAATCAAGGGCATTATTGACCTTAATCGCATTTTTTTCAATTTCAAGACCCCATTCGGAAATCGGTCCAAGTTTTGGAGACAATCCAAATAAGGGAATGAAAGAGTCGGTTTCTATTCTGACAGGGGGGGCACCTGATTTGGTCACTTCTATTGCTTCCAGTTTATTTTTTCCTAAAACTGCGGTGACTTCGGCAGGTGTAATTAAATTAATTTTGCCTGCATTTTTTAACTCTTGAACTTTATCAACAGAATCTAAAGCTCCTCTGAATTCGTTACGCCGGTGAATTAAAGTGACTTCACTAGCAACTTCACTTAAAAAAATACTCCAATCCAGAGCAGAATCGCCTCCACCAGAAATGACTACTTTTTTGTTGCGATAAACTTCAGGGTCTTTGATCATATAGGCTATGCCATTATCTTCATATAACGCTAAGTTGTCTAGTTGTGGTTTGCGGGGTTCAAAACTGCCTAGCCCCCCTGCAATAGCCACCACAGGAGCTTGGTGTTGCGTTCCTTTATTGGTAGTCACCACAAAAGATCCATCGGCTTGCTTTTCGATGGTCTCAGCGCGTTCACCTAAAGTAAAACCAGGTTCAAATTGCTTGCATTGCTCCAACAATTTTTCAGTGAGATCGCCCGCTAAAATTTCAGGGTATGCAGGGATATCATAAATTGGTTTTTTGGGATAAATTTCAGAACATTGTCCACCCGCTTGTGGCAAGGCATCAATTAAATGACACTTCATTTTTAAAAGTCCTGCTTCAAACACTGTAAACAAACCTGTTGGCCCTGCACCAATAATTAAGATATCTGTTTGAATCATTTTTTATGCTTCAATATTTATAACCGATTGAATCTGTGGCGCATATTTTTTAATAGTCATTTCAACACCCGACTTGAGTGTCATTTGATTGACACTGCAAGAAGAACAAGCACCTACTAATTGTACCTTGACTACCTCATCATTTTCAATTGCAATGAGGTTGATATTACCGCCGTCATTTTCAAGAAATGGACGAATTTCATCCAAAGCTTTAACAACATTTAGTCTAATTTCTTCTGAACTCATAGCCTTTATTTTTTGACCGCAGAACAGCCTGCCATCGTGGTTATTTTTATTGCATCTGTTGGAGGCAATGCCGTATTTCGACGCACTACTTCTTGTGCTACATTTTGAGTGATCGTATTGAAAGCAGCTTCAATAAGAGTGTTTTCTTGCATGGCAGCTGGTCGACCTAAATCTCCCGCTTCTCTGACGCTTTGTACTAAAGGAATACCTCCTAAAAATGGGATCTTTAAATCTTCAGCTAAATGCATAGCCCCCTCTTTTCCAAAAATATAATATTTATTGTCTGGCAATTCTTCTGGGGTGAAATACGCCATGTTTTCAATGATCCCTAATACGGGTACATTGATACTTTCTTGTTGAAACATCGCTACCCCTTTTTTGGCGTCAGCAAGTGCCACTGTTTGGGGTGTACTTACCACTACAGCTCCTGTAATTGGCAAGGATTGCATGATACTCAAATGAATATCTCCTGTTCCTGGAGGCAAATCAATAAGAAGAAAATCTAATTCTCCCCAAGCTGCATCAAAAATCATTTGATTCAATGCCTTTGCTGCCATTGGTCCTCTCCAAACAACTGCCTGATCGGGCTTTGTGAAAAAGCCTATAGATAAAACTTTAACGCCGTAACTTTCAACAGGTTTCATTTTGGACTTTCCATCGACATTGACTGCTAGTGGTTTTTCATTTTGAACATCAAACATAATAGGAATAGATGGTCCATAAATATCGGCATCTAAAATCCCCACTTTGAATCCCATTTTAGAAAGGGAGACTGCCATATTAGATGTTACTGTCGATTTACCAACACCTCCTTTTCCCGAGGCAACAGCTACTATATTTTGAATTCCTGGAATGGCCTTTCCTTTGATTTCATTTTTTGGCTGGGCTGAGGCTTCTACTTTTACATTCACTTTGATCTTTGCTTTGGCATAAACCAACTCGTGAATAGTTTTAAGGATATCAACTTCCGTTCTTTTTTTAGCTTGTAAACTTGGATTAGAAATGGTAATATCCACAATAACCTCATCTGCAAAAACCATTATATTTTTAACAGCTTTGCTTTCGATCATATTTTGACCTTCGCCTGGAACTGTAATTGTTTTGAGCGCTTGCTCAATGTCTTGTTTGTTAAATTTCAAAGTTTCTAATTTAGATGGATTCTAAAGTACAAATATACTGTGAAATGTTTTAAAACAGAAGTGGATCTTAGGAAATGATGCTCTTAGAAACTAGAGTTCTTTGGCTGGGTCCCAAAATACAGATTCAAACTGTTGAATTTGGTTGTCTATGATCTGCAAGCCTTCATTTTCTAATAATTGCTGCATAAGGTTAGTGCCTTCAAAATGGTGTTTTCCTGTCAGGAGTCCTTTTCGATTGACTACACGGTGAGCTGGCACATCTTTTCCGTGTGAAGCGGTCATGGCATACCCTACCATTCGAGCGCTCCGAGCAGCACCTAAGTAGCTAGCTATGGCTCCATAACTAGTGACACGACCGAAAGGAATTTGACGCGCTATATGGTAACATTTATCGAAAAAATGAGGTTTGGTCGCCATATAGCTAAGAGGACTTTAGGATGTTTATCAAGGTTGTAATTGAGACGACCGCGGTAATAATTCCAATAGAATAATTCATCCGTTTTGGAGATGTGATTTTGGAATTATTAATTTTATCAAAAAATAATATATAAATATAAAGAGCGATAAAGGTTCCCGAAGTTGCACCTGAAATATAAGTTCCAATAGAAAGGTTATCAAGCGAAAGTAGTTTATAGGACAACAATGTGGTTACTATATAGGCTTGATAGGGAATCGGGAATACATTCAAAGCAGACATCAATATTCCTTGAAAAAAGCGGCTTTTTTTACTTTTAGAAGCATCTACTTCTTGAGGGCTTGTGTCGTTTTTTGCTAATAAGAAAAAATAAATTGAAATTAATACAAAAAGGACGAATGCAACTCGTTTTAAAACATCCACCACATCTGGGTGTTGGTTTAAATATTTGGCAAATATTAATGCTAAATAGGTTTGAACTCCTACGATCACACACACTCCAACAGAAAATATAAACCCGCGGGCATGTCCTTCTTTTAGGCTGATTTTAGCCGCCGAGATATTTAGCATTCCTGGAGGTATTACCCCAATAAAGGCAAAAAATAGCCCCAAAACAAAGACAATAGATATATTCAAGGTTTAATTAATTTTAAATCTAATATACGTAATTGCTTTTTGAGTGGCTAAATATTGGTTTTCATAGAAGGTCTGAATGCCAGTCACTTCTTCGGGGCTGCCTTCTTGGCGGTACACATCGTGGTTCGCATATTGAACCTCGTGACCCTGTCCGTGCAAAAGCCCTAAAGTATAGCCATGCATGAATTCGCTATCTGTTTTCAGATGTACAATACCAGAAGAGTTGAGGATGTTTTTGTAACGTTTCAAAAAAGCATCGTTAGTCATTCTGTGTTTGGTTCGTTTGTATTTTATTTGTGGATCTGGAAATGTGATCCAAATTTCATCGACTTCGTTAGCAGCAAACAGCTGTTCAATAAGTTCAATTTGTGTACGAATAAATGCCACATTAGGCAATTTGTTTTCAATAGCGGTTTTGGCACCTCTCCAAAATCGAGCCCCTTTAATATCAATTCCAATGAAGTTTTTATTTGGATAACGTTGGGCAAGCCCCACGGTATATTCGCCTTTTCCACAACCAAGTTCTAAAACCAAGGGATTGCTATTTTTGAAAAACTGTTGATTCCATTGTCCTTTAAGCGGATATACGACATCAACTAAGTCTTCCCGTTTGGGTTGAAATACATTGTGAAATGTATTATTTTCATTAAATCGTTTGAGTTTGTTTTTACTGCCCACTTGTGTTCGTTTTTGGCAAAAATACGGAAAGTAATCTGGATTATTTGTTTTGTTTTTGAAGCGTAAAAGAGAATTCACTTCCAATACCTATTTTACTTTCCACATAGATTTTTTCTTCGTGGGCTTCAATGATGTGTTTAACGATAGACAAACCAAGACCTGAGCCGCCTTCTTGTCGAGAGCCACTTTTATCAACTCTATAAAAACGTTCAAACAAGCGTGTCAAATGACTGCTTTCAACACCTTCTCCATTATCTGTCACACGAACAATAAGTTTTTCAGAATTTAAATCTTCTACACTAATTTCGGTAGTGCCATTTTGATGGCCATATTTAATTGAATTCACCACCAGATTGGAAAGCACTTGCTGAATGCGATCGCGATCGGCATGTACCATCACTGGAGCAGGATAGTCTTTGTCTAATATTAAGGAAATGTTTTTTTTCTCTGCTTTAATTTCGAGTAAATCAAACACATTGGTGATCGTCTCAAGAATATTAAAGGTTTCAATTGTCAGATTTGCATCTCCTACTTCGAGCTTGGTGATCATATCTAAATCCTTTATAATATAAATCAATCGATCGACACCTTTATCGGCGCGTTTTAGATATTTATCTCTTATTTTTGGATCGTCGGCAGCGCCTTCTATTAAGGTCGAAATATAGCCTTGAACTGTAAAAAGAGGGGTTTTGAGTTCATGAGAAACATTGCCAATAAACTCTTTTCGATATTCCTCTCGAATTTTTAAAGCTTCGAATTCTAATTTCTTGTTTTTGGCATAATTATCAATTTCTTTAGACAAACTTTCCATGTCTGTAGTAATTGGACTGTTGTTAAAAGACGCAGCATCCAAAAGCGTCAAATCTTTGTAAATATTTTTAATACTATTAAAGATGTAGGATTCCAAACGTAAATGGAGTACGAAGTATGAAATCATAAACGAACAGAGAAACCAGAACAAAAGAAAGGATGCTTCTACATGAGAAAAGCTGAATAAAAAAACGGCCAATAAAAGCGTTTGTATAACTGTTATAAAAAACGCTGTTAGTAAAGAGAATGTATGAGAGTTTTTTATTTTTTTATCCATCAAGATTGAAACTTATACCCTACGCCTTTAATTGTTTTAAAAGAATCATCCCCAATTTTTTCACGTAACTTTCGTATGTGTACATCAATGGTACGACCACCAACAACCACTTCATTTCCCCATACTTTGTCAAGGATTTCATCTCTTTTGAATACTTTTCCAGGTTTGGATGCTAGCAAAGATAGCAATTCAAATTCTTTTCGAGGTAAAATAATTTCGACCCCTTTGGATACAATTTTATAAGCTTCTCTGTCGATTGTCAGCTCCCCTATTTTTATCAGTTCCGAACTTACATCAGGTGTCGCATCATTAAGACGCCTAAGCAAGGATTTGATTTTACTGACCAATACTTTTGGTTTGATGGGCTTGGTGATATAATCATCGGCACCGGCTTCAAACCCTGCCACTTGAGAATAATCTTCGCCACGAGCTGTAAGAAAAGTAATTATAGTATCTCTAAGTTCGGGGAGAATTCGGATTTTTTCACAGGCTTCTATCCCATCCATTTCAGGCATCATTACATCCATGATAATGAGATGTGGTAGAAATTTTTTCGCTTTTTTAACAGCTTCTACTCCATTGGAAGCCGTTGATATCGAATAGCCTTCCGACGATAAATTGTAACTTAAAATCTCTAAGATATCTGGCTCATCGTCAACTAATAGTATTTTTATGGACTCGTTACTCATTTTTTTAAGATATCATAATTTTTATAAAGATAGAAAAATAAAATACCGTAGCGAAACAAATGAATTTAATAACATTAAAATAACAAGATGATAATGTTAATATAACGAATCGAAAATCTCATAAATTGTTGATAATAAATTGTTAAGTATTCATTAAATGGATTAAATTTTATTTTCGATTTTATATATTTGAAGTCTTAATATTAACCAATACCATTAAACTATGAAAAAAATTTACGTTTTAATACTAACACTTACAATTACAAGCTTGTCTTTTGGGCAGGTCTTTATTACTGAAATTGCGGATCCAAATAATAATGCAAACGCAAGATTCATTGAACTTTATAATGCTGGAGCCACAGATGTAGATTTTACAGAAGGAAATGGCTGGCAAATTGACAAATACCTTAATGGTAATTCTGGAGTCAACATAAGTTTAGATTTAACAGGAACAATCGCAGCTGGCTCATTTTATTTAATTGGATACGATTTCGTTTCTGGAAGTTTTGAAACCGTGTATGGATTTGCTCCAGACCTGCTTGACAACATTAATAATGGGGTTGCTGGAAGCAATGGCGATGATGATTTAGCTTTGGTTAATGGAGCTGATACAATTGTAGATTTTTACGGAGTTTATGATTTTCAAGCAGATACTAATACAGACAATTCTGGAACTTGTGCTGAGTATGAAGATGGTAGAGCTGAACGTCTGACCACTGTAACTACTGGTGCTACAGCATTTAATGAAACTGAATGGAACGTTTGGGCAGATTCAACTGTAGCTGACTGTACATCACACGTTAATGCACCTAGAACTGCGCCAGCTGATTTTGATCCAGGACAATGGGGAACTCCAACTTGTGATTTTTCTTTAACATCACCTTCTGTAGTTTGTGATGCCATAACAGCCAGCGTTGACACATACACTGCTACAATAAATTTCTCTGGAGGTGGTAATGGAACTTTCATAGTAACAGCCGACTCTGGAACCGTTGATTTGAGTGCTGGAGATCCCACGACAGATGCAACAGGCACCATTACGGTAACAGGAGTTGCTGAGGGAACAGATGTAATTATAAACGTTACAGAAGGAAATATTTGTAATGTAGATTACACTATTTTCTCGGCAGACTGTGAGCCTGCACTTGAATTACCGCTTTATGAGGCATTTGATTATACTGTAGGTGCAAACCTTGATGATCAAACAAATTGGACCGGCTTTTACAGCGGAGATAATGTCCTGATTGGTGGGCCAGGCGGGCTATCTTACACAGGACTTGCTGCTCAAACAGGAAATCATATTAGCTTTGATGGAAGTGGAATTGACAACAAAATTGAATTTACAGGAGTAACTTCAGGTGAAGTATACGCTTCATTTCTTTTTAACATAACAGATCAATCTAGTATTACAGACCTAACAGATGGAGGCTATTTTGCTGCACTAGCTGAGGGAGATTCTACTTTTGACACAAGAGTTTGGGCTCATCCAAACACCGATCCTGTTGGCACCACTTACGAAATATCAATTACCAATGCTTCTTCTGGTGCCGTTTTTGCCGGAACATATAACGTTGGAGATACTGTTTTAATAGTGTTAAGTTATGCACCAGGTGTAGGAACCGTAAAAGGATGGGTTAACCCAACTTCATTTGCTGGGACAGAACCCACACCAGATTTTTCAGAAACGGATGGCACCCCCGCTGCTACTATCGATCGTTTTATTATAAGACAAGACAGTGCTGGTGAAACTCCCTCTATCTTATTTGATGAATTACGTATTGGAACTTCTTATGCTGCAGTAACTCCAGCTACATTATCTAACGAAGATTTTATTTCGAATGCATTTAAATTATACCCTAACCCAGCAAAGAGTGGTTTTGTAAACATCTCATCAACTGGATCTGGAGCTATTCAAGCCAATGTATTTGATGTCCTAGGCAAGCAAGTCGTCAATGCAGCAGTTGTTAATGGACGCTTAGACGTATCAAGCCTTAATACTGGGGTTTATATTGTGAAGCTGACCCAAGGCGAAGCAACAATCACTAAAAAATTGATTATTCAGTAATCAAAAAATAAATTCTTTAAAAAGAGCGTTGCTAGTTGGCAACGCTCTTTTTATTTTTAGCTATTTTTGTATTGCAAGACAATGTACATGCAAAGTATAAATTCAATTTTCAACATTCAATCCGAAGCCGAATTTACAACCACCGCTTTAGAAATATTCAAAT
>Ga0233438_10000671_pt1 | contig 42082 bp, 48 predicted proteins | sample SI_123_September_FD_182720 | JGI IMG/M metagenome (GOLD analysis project Ga0233438, IMG submission 182720) | Seawater microbial communities from Saanich Inlet, British Columbia, Canada - SI_123_September2016_10_MG | ecosystem: Environmental > Aquatic > Marine > Inlet | place: Canada: British...
CAGCTTTGGAATATTTTTAAATTAATATATATTTGCCAACTGAATGAAACATTCCTCCTTAGCTCAGTTGGTTAGAGCATCTGACTGTTAATCAGAGGGTCCTTAGTTCGAGCCTAAGAGGAGGAGCACGTTATAAAGCACGTACAGCAATGTAGGTGCTTTTTTTATGCAATACATTGGGCGAGAAGTTTATACCGAACTCGTTTCGGGAAGCCTAAGAGGAGGAGCCATCTTAGACAAGCCATCGAAAATCGATGGCTTTTTCTTTTGCTACAAGGCTTGAAGTGGATGCAAGATAGTTGCTTTTGAAATTCTTAATTTAAACTTGAGAAGTGAACTTTACAATCCTTCTGCTAGAAAAACTATAGCCAGTGCTGTAAAGTAATTCTCATGGGCAAGCTCTTCCTTGGCAAGTTGATGAAAGAGCGGTACGTTATCCCCATTTTTTGTCGAGGCGATTATTTTTCTGATAGCATCAGTGTTTGTTGTTTGATCTAATTCCGCTTGAGTGGGGATCCGTTCATTCTTTCCGAGTTGAGCCAGGTCATTCCCAGTAAGTACAGTGCTTTTTTGTGCGCTTTCCGGTAATTGATCTACTCCTATACAATTTTTAGTTGCAGGTTTAGGAAATTGAAATAAATCTTTTTTATTAATTTTTGCATACCACCTTTCTCCCATGCGAGCAACCCAATCAATTTTTGTAGTATCCAGATTTCCGTGATTATTTAAAAATTTATTCTGGAAATGCATTAATACAACCTCAGCCAAAATTAAATTTCCCGCCCCGGGCCCATCTCCTAAAGGAATAACTTGATTTACCTTGCATTCAAAAGATACGGGGGCTTCTCCAACCCTTGGCGGTAAAATTTTAGTGCTTTTTACTTGTGTCAACCCTGATTTTACAAATTCGTTAATTCCTCTCTCATACGGAGCACTGGATAAAGACATCTGTTCTAACAAAGGGTGGTCTATTATGTTTATCACAACCTCCTTGACCTCCAAAACATTAAGAAGGGTATGTTTTTGGCTGTTATCTTTTCCACTTCGTGCGGGTGAAAAAATTAAAATTGGCGGATTTGAGCTAAAAACATTAAAATAACTAAAAGGACTTAAGTTCACATTCCCTTTATGATCAATTGTACTTGCAAAACAAATTGGTCTAGGAGCAACAGCCGAAAGTAAATAATTATGAACGCTCATTTGATCAATCTGAGAGGGATCTATGGTGGTGCATGTGTTCATATATGGGGTTTTATTTTAGTTAAAACTTCTCCAAAGCCAACTCGAATGTGGCCTTTTTCACTAAAAGCCCGCATGGTCACCGTATCATCATCATGAAGGAATTTACGCTCTGAACCATCCTGCATTTTAATGGGTTTAGTTCCTGCCCATGACAACTCTAGCATAGAGCCAAACGAGGACGCTTCTGTTCCCGAAATTGTTCCCGATGCTATCATATCACCCACCCTTACATTGCATCCGTTTGTCGTGTGGTGTGCTAGTTGCTGAACCATATTCCAATACATATGTTTAAAGTTTGATCTGCTCACAATCCTTTCGCTTGTGTTCTCAGGGGTAATACCCACTTCTAACTTAATGTCATAATTTTTCATCCCTTCGTACTGTAAATAAGGTAAAACTTCTGGTTCTTGAGTTGGGCCCTTCACTCTAAATGGGTCAAGTGCTTCGAGAGGAACTACCCAAGGGGATATAGAAGAGGCAAAATTCTTTCCTAAAAAAGGGCCTAATGGAACGTATTCCCATTTTTGAATATCACGGGCAGACCAGTCATTAAAAATGACCATCCCAAAGATGTATTCTTCTGCCTCTTCAGTCGAAATCGTTTGTCCTAGCTTGTTTTCTTTACCAATGATATAGGCCATTTCCAATTCAAAATCTAAGCTTTCAGTAGGTTGATAAACAGGTTGAGTAGCCCCAGTTGGTACTACTTGGCCTTTTGGTCGAAAAATTGATTGTCCACTCGGTATAATAGATGATGCTCGTCCATGATAGGCAACTGGAATGTGCTTCCAATTGGGTAAAAGCGCATTTTTAGGATCCCGAAACATTTTTCCTACGTTAGTTGCGTGTTCTAAACTTGAGTAGAAATCGGTATAATCTCCCACACGAACTGGAAGGTGCATTTTCGAGTCCGCTTGAGAAACAAATAAGTCCTTGTTATGATATAAGACACTGTTTTTATCTTTGATCCAACTTTGAATATCTTTTCTTAGTTGTACCGTTTTCTCTTTTCCTAAAGAAATAAAGTCATTCAAAAAAGGCTTCTGAAAAACCGAGCTGTCAAAATCAAATTTATGACAGCGACTTAGGGCGGTTAAATCCAAAATATGTGCTCCTACAGCAATACCAACCTTAGGTGCACTGCCTTGGGTTGAAAATATTCCAAAGGGAAGATTATGGATTGAAAAATCAGAGTTTGGTGGGATGTGTATCATGTTTTTTTATTAACGTCTAACCAAGATGTAAAATATTTTCCGTCTTCAATTTCAAGAGCCGCTGCTGTTAGTTGTAGAGGATGAAAGGTATCTATCATAACTGCTAATTCCTCTGTTTTTATTTTTCCAATGCTCTGCTCATAAGTTCCTGGGTGAGGCCCATGTGGTATTCCCGATGGATGTAAAGAAATATGACCAGGTGCTACATCAGTACGGCTCATGAAGTCGCCATCTACATAATAAATCATTTCGTCAGAATCAATATTAGAATGATTATAAGGAGCAGGGATTGCTTTTGGGTGATAGTCATAGAGTCGCGGGCAGAATGAGCAAATGACAAAAGCATTGGTTTCAAATGTTTGATGAACTGGTGGAGGTTGATGAATTCGACCCGTTATGGGTTCAAAATTATGGATCGAAAAACCATAGGGATAATTATATCCATCCCACCCGACTACATCAAAAGGATGAGATGCATAATGAACGGTATTCAACCAACCTCCCTTTTTTATCTTTAAAATAAAGTCTCCTTTTTCATCATGCGTTTCCAACGCTTTAGGGAGAATATAGTCCCGTTCACAAAATGGAGCATTTTCCATCAACTGTCCAAACCAATTTCGATAACGTTTGGGCGTGTATATTGGATGAAAGGACTCCGCAAAAAGAATCCGATTATAGGTTGAATCAAATTCTATCTGATAAATTATGCCGCGAGGTATAATCAGGTAATCTCCCGGTTTAAAGGGAATTTGACCTATAAATGTGCGCAGAACACCAGTTCCGTGATGAATGAATAGCATTTCATCAGCATCTACATTTTTATAAAAATATTGAGTCAATGAAGTTCTTGGCGAAGCCACACCAATATGGACATCACTATTTACCAATAGCGGAACCCTCGAATCTAAAAAATCATCTTTAGGTGCAACCTCAAAGCTGATCAATTTTCGAGATGTGATATTATTATGAACCGCAATTTTCGGACGCAAATCCTTAGGGCTTTCAATTTGCTTTATTTGAGTGGGTCTATGATGATGATAGATTAATGTTGACATTCCGTCAAAACCAATTGTGCCAAATAACTCTTCATGAAAAAGACTACCGTCTTTTTTTCTAAACTGAGTGTGTCGTTTATTTGGGATTTTTCCTAAGTGATGATATATTGGCATAGGCGTGTTTTTTAAATTAGCATGAAAACAACTGTAATCCATCTTTAATTAAATGCACCAAAGAAGGGTTATTTCTTTTTATTTCTGTAAGTCTTTTTAAGGCTTTTTCTTTCCATACTATATTATTTTTAGCCACACATAACGTATGAAAATCGAGGGCCAAGAGCCAATCTTCCGAATCGATTGCTTCTATTGTTGGACCAAGTGCGTCCATTTTTGTTTGAAAATCATGGTTATCCGCCATAATCTCTTGGGTGGAGCGATATAATAGGTCTGTTTTGTCAGCTATTGGAGGCGTTTGAGTTGACAGCATGGAATGTCTTTCAAAAGGAAAGTGCTGGGTATCTGCTGGACCAGCATAGGCTGACCTAATTGACTTGCCAATGGCCATATCAAATTGTCCCCATTGAGGTTGGAAAAGGATCTGTTCTTGAAAACGAACCATACAATCTACAAAGGAGATCAACATGATTTTTCCAAATAAATTCCTGATACCCGTAACAATTTTTCCTTCAACCATTACGCCACTTTCAAAAGTCAGGACAACGGTATTTCCTTCCACAATGCCAAAAGCTTCCAAGTCACTTGGGGTCATGTCTTCAATGGCAAGATTACTTCCTTTCAGTTTTCCGATTGGAGAACCAAAACCACTCGCGTGATACAATGAACTATGTCCAACCATTTCTTGGTTTCTGTAGGCCAAAGCACTGGGACCAACTGTTTGAATATACGCCGCCTGAGCTGTGTTTTTGGGGTTAGGGATTAGCGTTGTAAACTTTCCCGAAATTTGAAGCCCTGTACTCAGTTCAATTGTACCTATTTCATTAGAGAGGATTAGCTTTTCTACTCCTTCTTTTCCTCCTTTTCGAAGCCCCATGGTATTTGCAAATTCCTCTAAAACTTTACTTAAATGAGCAAAGTCAGGCGTGACAAAAAGGTGCGGTTGGGGTTGCGTAATGTCAAACTTTTGGTGAATAACATCCAAAGAGTATGGATGCTTTTTAACCTTTTCTGATAAGCACCATTTACTTTCACCGATTGAGGAGAGAAGTCCAGCCCCAAAAAGTTTAAAATCTTTTGCGGTTCCAATTAATCCATATTCGACTGACCACCAATGCATATTTCTTAGGCAGTCCATTTCTGAAAGTTGATCTGTTTGGTTTTGTAGCGTAATAATTTCCTGTTGTGCTTCTAAAATACTTGCTTCTTTGGGATCCTTACTTTCCTTAAGAATAGACAACTTTCTTATGGCATTAAACATTTTCATATTGGAAGGCAGACTTATTGCTTTCGCACCAATTTCGCCAAAACGTTTTAAAAACGCTGCGTATTCAGGGTTAACAAGCATCGGTGCATGTCCAGCAGATTCGTGGATAATGTCGGGTGCAGGCGTATACTCGATATGGTTGAGTTGTCGAATTTCACTAGCAATAACCAATACATTATATGCTTGAAATTCCATAAACGATCGTGGAGGGATAAATCCATCAACTGCTACTGCTGCCCATCCTATTTCTTTTAGAATGCGATTCATTCCATATAAGTTTGGAATGCGATTTTTGGTAATTCCCGTAATCTTTAATCCATTGAGGTAGCTCTTGTGTGCATATTGAGATAAGAAATCTGTGTTTTTATACATCACATAACGCCACACAGACTGATCCTTTGCCGAATAATTTTTATAATTCTGAGGTTTTATATACTGGCGTAAGTGTTCTGGTAATCGCGCTAAAACTTCATTTTCAACCATAGGTTTATTATAGAGTTCCTCGAATAGTTTGCTCTCTTTCTATTGCTTGAAAAAGAGCTTTAAAATTCCCTTTCCCAAAAGACTGTGCCCCTTTTCGTTGAATAATTTCAAAAAACAATGTTGGCCTTGGCTCAATTGGTTTGGTAAAAATTTGCAATAGATAACCTTCATCATCTCGATCAATCAAAATGCCTAACTCTTTTAGGGGCTTGATGTCTTCATCAATTTTTCCCACGCGGTCTAGAACTGTTTCATAATAGCTGTCGGGGATGGGTAGAAATTCTATCCCGCGATTTCGCATTTCGCGGACGGTCATCACAATATCATCCGTTGCTACTGCCAGGTGCTGAACCCCTTCTCCTTCATAAAAATCAAGGTATTCATCAACTTGAGAACGTTTTATCCCTTTTGCAGGTTCGTTTATTGGAAACTTAATTCGTCCATTTCCATTACAAACAACCTTGCTCATAAGTGCCGTATATTCTGTAGAAATATCTTTGTCATCAAACGTCAAAATGTTTGTGAATCCCATTACCTCCTCGTAAAAATTAACCCACTTATTCATCTCCCCGAGGGCGACATTTCCAACCATATGGTCAATATATTTCAATCCAACTGAAGGCGGATTAAAATCTGGTGTTTGCCATTTAATAAAACCAGGCATGAAATGACCCCTGTAGTTCGTTCGTTCAATAAAAACATGAACCGTTTCTCCATAAGTGTGGATGCCTGAGCAGATAATTGTCCCATCATCATCATTGGTTACAATAGGTTTCATATAGGAACGAGCGCCTTTTTCTATTGCCGTATGATACGCATCAATAGCATTGTCAACCCAAAGGGCCACAACTTTTATACCATCTCCATGTTTGTCAATATGTTTTCCAACAAAGGTGTTGCTTTTGAGTGGTGAGGTAAACATTAGTTTGATTTTCCCTTGAGCAACTACATAGCTTTCGTGCTCTTTTAATCCAGTTTCTAGACCTGCATAAGCATAGGATTGAAACCCCAATGCCGCTTTATAGAAATATGCTGCTTGTTTGGCATTGCTTACATAGAATTCAACGTAATCGGTTCCATTAAGAGGCATAAAGTCTTTCGCATCTTTAAAAATCTTGGGTAAGGTTTGGTTTATTGTCGTCATTTGTTTTTGTTTCATAAGAAACAAAGTTAGTAAAATTTTCTTATTTTTATATCTTATTTAAAAAAATGGATAGCTCAAAGGGTTTCGGCCAATACCTAGATCGAACAGTTAAAAGAATACAATTAGCCTATCAAAAGGCGTTCAAGGAAAAAAACATTAAGCTAACGATTGAGCAGTGGGTTTTTTTACAGCAGATTTATGACTTAGGAGATGCTGCATCGCAGAGGGAATTAACTAATCTAAATTTTAGAACTCGTGCCACAACTTCCAAAATGATTATAAAATTGGTTGAAAAGGGCTATATCACAAGATCACTTTTTGAAGGGGATTTTAAACGTTACAAACTTGAATTGACAGCTCACGGGCGTAGTTTAATTGAAGAGCTTCTTCCGTTTATAAAGGAATTAAGGGCAATTGGTTATAAGGATATTAATGAAGCGGATTTTCAGGTTTTTTTAACTGTATTGAATCAAATTTGGAGAAACTATGCACAAGTTAATCTCACCAACTCCCTATCGAATCATAAACCACACGTTTCTGCTTCAGAACAGGAAGATATATAAGTTTTTCTGATCCTACTGAGAGTGAATGCCGTTAAACGTATCAAATAGTATGGTTACATTATCATTACGAAGTCCACTAAAGTCGCGTCGTAATGAACTAACCACAAAATTATTATTTACTGCTTCAGCTTTAATACCAACATACAAAGCGGTTTCATCGTATGCAAATTGAACGGTGGTTTGGTATTGGGCAGCTTTATTATCAGAGGGGAAATACTGCCAAAAGTTGGTGGTTTTTTTTGCCGTTTGCCAAATGGGTTCACTCAATTCTCCGTCTAATTCAATGACTTCGGTCATCTGTTTTGCCTGAAGTGCTTCCGTGGTTTCTTGTGCAGTAACATTTTGAAAAACAAAGGCGGCTAAACCCAATAGTAAGGGCTTTTGAATTAGTCTAAAAATTTGTAATCTTCTCATAAAAAATTGAATTTTCGGCTATAAATAAACTTGTTCCCATCTTGTTTTATATAGCGGTCATCATATCTAATACCATAAATAGTCATTCTGTTTTGGTCACCATCTTTATGGATGCTAGTTGCATTTGTGTATGCAATATTATTGGCTTTTAACCCTTCAATAGGGGCCAGCTGTTGCCCCTTTAGACGAACAACGGATTCAAAAAGATTGAGGAAGTTCGAAAAAGCTTCTTTAATGTCTTCTCGAACTGTATACAGTAGGTTTTGTATACAAGCCGTTGTCGTTAACAGGAACACAAAATGTAGTCTATAATTTTTCATCGGTTTAATATCAAAAATAGCCTTTATTACACTCCTTGACTTACCTCAATTACAGATGTTTGTACCATAATTACTGATTACATCGCTATCCTTTTCGAGATGTATTATATTTACTTAAAGAACCGAAGTGAATTTATGGAAAATTATTTAACCATTGATAGTGTTGGCACCTATTTCAAATTGCGAAACCATGAGCTGTTACATCCTTTGGTTGGCATTTTAAATTTCGATGATTTTAAGCCAGATCCCAATTCAATACCCGTACACAATGGGTTTGCTTTTGAATGCTATGCCATTTTCTTGAAGGATAATAAGTCTTGCAAAATGAAATATGGTGGGAAGTCGTATGATTATGATGACGGTACAATGGTATTTATAGCTCCACAACAATCTGTTGGTTTTAGCTACGACAAAAATTATGTCCCCAAAGGATACGCCTTACATTTTACATCCTGATTTACTCTTAGGAACAGGTTTGGATAAAAAAATAAACAGCTATTCGTTTTTCTCTTATGCTGTAAATGAAGCCTTACATCTATCTTCCAAAGAAAGAAAACTCATCCTTGGGGTACTAGGTAATATTCAATTTGAATTGGAACAGAATTTGGATAAACACAGTAAACAGTTAATTGGTTCTAACCTGGAATTATTGCTCAACTATTGTTCGCGATTTTATGACCGCCAATTCCTTACAAGAGAGGCCTCACACAATACCGTATTAGAAAAGTTTGATGTACTATTAAATGATTACTTTACATCAGACAAACCTCAACTATTTGGATTACCATCCGTTACATATTTTGCAGAACAATTGCATTTATCTTCTAATTATTTTGGTGATTTGATTAAAAAGGAAGCTGGAAAATCAGCTCAAGAATACATCCAATCCAAACTTATTGACCTTGCTAAGGAAAAAGTTTTTGAACGTACTAAATCTGTAAGTGAAATTGCGTTTGAATTGGGTTTTAAATACCCGCAGCATTTCAGTAGGTTGTTCAAACAAAAGGTTGGATATTCACCTCAAGAATTTCGGTTTTTGAATTAAAGCCGTATTATTTTCTAATAAATTCTAAAGAATTCTACTCCCTAAATCACGGTACGGTTTTTCTTGCAATTAGGAACGACTGCACGAGTTTGAGACTGCTAAATACAAAGGATAGGAACAAGATCAATTCGAAAAAATAAAGGGAACCTGCTTTGAATACAGATCCCCTTTAAGTGAATTAAATTCGCTAATCCAGCAGCTAATTATTGAGCGTAGTTTCTAACTTAGTTTACAAACTGACCCGCAGACTCCATAATTAATTGCGCTTGTTCTCCGCTAACATCAAAGACATTACCCCATTGGCCGAAAGCTACATTATTACCTTCTGTGTCCTTTTCAATCCACTGACCGTGGGCTACAGCAACCGATTCGCTTAGTTTTTTATATCCCAAAACTGTTGCCTGCAAGCTATTATCCGAATCCATCATCAATGATTCTTTTATTTGTTCGCTACCGATATGAATTCCATCAGAACTACTAACCGATCGTACGCCATTCTCAACAAACTCACTTGTAAGGCTCTCGGAATCTTTTTCATTGTAAAAACGAGAATAGCGGGCAACAGAAGCATAAATTTTATCTAACGAAGTATCTCCATCTTTGGTGAATTCTGGCAAAGAAACAGCTTCGATATTGTTCGTGTTTTCTCCAGTATTATGGGCAGACTCCATTACCATACGTGCTTTACCATTTATAAGCTTGTAAGCATTACCCCACTTTCCTTTATCCAGCGATTCATCTGCGTTGTTTAAAATGTCGAAGGTTCCACTACCAATTACAACATCCTCCGAAAGAAAACGAGCATCAGTAAGCGTTATAATAATATGCGATCCGTGAAGTGGACTTCCTGCTGCGTGTGTAGCAGTAAAGGATTCTAATATTGCACTACCTCCAACAATAGGCTCTTGAGAACCTCCTAAAACTCTAATCCCGTCTGGGGTAAAGATATCTGCAAGAGCTTTGGCGTTGCCACTGTCCCATGCGGTTTTAAATTCCGCTGAGAATGCATTCATTAAAAGCTCAGCTTTTGCTGTTGAAGTGTCATTTTGTTTTTCTTTCGGATTTTTACAACTGAATAGAATTAAAGCAAAACCGAGAAGTGCAACTAGAGTAGTCTTTTTCATTTTTAAATGGTGTTAATATAGTTGTAAATTACAATTTATAATCTAAATCACACAACCTTAAAAAAGACTAATCAATTTTCAATAATACAGAGGTAGTTTCTTCTTTGATGCCTGTTACGATATATAGATTTGCATTATTATTGTCTTGAATATCGGTATAACGATCGATTCCCAATATAGCATTAACAAATTGCGGTGTTGTATTTGAATGTCCAACGACCAAAACGGTTTTTCCCAAGGTTTCTTGCTGAAAATCTTTTGAATAGAGTTCCCTCGGATTATAAAACTGAATTTCCAATCCTTTTGCAGATGCCGTTGGTTTGGCCGTAGCAATAGTTCTTAAATAGTTTGTTGAATAAACCGCATCAAAAGTTACATTTTCAAAAACGGAACTCCACCTCAACGCACGTTGGTGTCCCAGATCCGTTAACTCTGGATTGGAATTGGTTTTATCCGATCGGTCTTTCTCTGCATGTCGGATCAGATAATAGGTGGTTACTTCCTGAGCAAAAGAGGTGAAAGAACAAAAAAGAAGTACGAATACTACTACTAATTTTTTCATGTGATTTTTATTTGAGATTCAATAAGAGGATACTATTCAAATTCCTTATCGTAATACACTGTTGCATCTTGAATTAATTCGGTCATTATTTTTTGCTCCAAAGCAACTCGTTTTTCATTCCAATCTAGATAATGGATACAGTCTTGTAGGATGATTTCCATAAATTGGGTAACACTAGCAATATCAAAATACAATCTGGCGGTTCTGCGAACAAAAAAATCCGCAAGACTATTGGTCATTTCGTGTTCTATGCAATACCACAATTCAGCACGAATCAATTGCTCTTGCGTAGATCCATCTTTAAAAGCAGGTTTTTTATCAAGAATTAAGTCTGCATTTTTACCATAGGTTGTACACAGATACCATGACATATAAGGGTCTGTTATTCCTAGGGTAGCTAATTGTCCTTTCAATTCCTCTTGATAATCAACTACCGCTTTACTTGTTTTAATGGCTGGTGAGACCAAGGGGATTTTTTTAGTAAATGAGGGTTTAAGTTTTTTCTTTTGAGTGGGGGTCAGTTGCTTTGAAACCGCAGCAAGAACTCGATCTGCCATTTTACGATAACCCGTTAACTTTCCTCCAGCAATAGAAATTAAGCCACTTTTTGATAGGAAGAGCTCATCTTTTCTGGAGAGTTCTGAAGGATCTTTCCCTACTTCATGAATCAACGGTCTTAGTCCAATCCAATTGGACTCAATATCATCTAACGTTAGCTTAAGCCCTTGAAAGGTATGGTTGGTTGCCTTCAGTAAATATTCTGCATCGGCTTTTGTTGCAACCACCCGATCCAAGGTTCCGTAATAATTCGTGTCCGTAGTCCCAACATAGGTTGTTCTGCCCCGTGGAATTGCAAAAATCATTCTCCCATCTTCGACGTCAAAATACACCGACTGTTTGATGGGTAGCTTATCATAAGGAAACACAATGTGAATCCCTTTGGTGAGGTGTAAAAATTTATTGTTTATCGAATTGTCTTTTTTACGAACGGTATCGACCCAAGGTCCAGCTGCCGAAACATAAGCGGTGCCTTTTATTTGAAATGTATTCCCAGTATTGTGGTCAATACAGCTGAGCTTTTCAATTCGGCCGTTTGCATCATAATCCAATGAATTCATCTCGCAATAATTGAGTATTGTAGCTCCAAATTCGTTTGCTTTCTTTAGAATTTCTAAGGTTAGCCTCCCGTCGTCGGTTCGATATTCTGCATAGTATCCACTTCCCAAAACAGAGTCCTTGTTTAGGAGGGGTTCTTTGAGTAGGGTTTTCTTTTTCCCCAGCATTCTTCTTCGATCTTGACCGCCTACGCTGGCCAGTAAATCATACACTTTGAGACCAATCGATGTCATCCACTTGCCATAGGTACCTCCCCTAATCAGCGGTAATAACATTTTCTCAGGAACTACTAAATGGGGTGCAAGCTTATGGACAATAGCTCGCTCAGAGCCCGACTCTCGTACCAAGCCAATTTCAAATTGTTTGAGGTAACGCAAGCCACCATGAATCAGTTTGGTTGACTTAGAACTTGTCCCAGAGGCAAAATCATTTTTTTCAATTAAACATACATTCAGTCCTCTTGAAGAGGCGTCTAAAGCAACACCTGCTCCGGTAACCCCTCCTCCGATAATAATTAAATCAAAAGGGGTTGTTTTTGCTTTATGGAGTTGTTCTTCTCGATCTAGGATCGAAAAACGTTTGATTTCATCTTGAGTTTTCTGCTTCATTCTATTTGTTTACAATCCATCTCGGAACTCAACTACAAGGTAGTCAATTCGTGAATTGAAAAAAGAAAAAGTATCTGGATAAATATGTATTGCCTTAATCTTGCTTTCTCCTATAGTATTGTTCCCACGCCCAAGAGGAACGCATCATTTCGTCAAGTCCTTTTTGAGCCTTCCAACCGAGTTTTTTTTCGGCTTGTTCTGTTGCAGCGTAGAGTGAAGCAATGTCTCCTGCTCTTCTATCTGTTAGTTTGTAGTTCAATTGTACTTGAGAAACAGACTCAAACGAATGGATTACTTCAAGCACCGAATAGCCTTTTGCTGTTCCTAAATTAAAAACCTCTAACGGACTTTCTTGTTTTTGTTCTAAAAGTCTTTTAAGTGCCACAACATGTGCTTGAGCCAAATCTACAACATGAATATAATCGCGAATTGCTGTTCCATCTGGGGTTGGATAGTCGTTTCCATAAACCAATAATTGCTCTCGAACACCTGCAGCAGTTTGAGTTATATAAGGCATTAGGTTGTTTGGAATTCCCGATGGTATTTCGCCAATAAAACCAGAAGCATGTGCTCCAATTGGGTTGAAATAACGCAACAATATTGCAGAAAAAGTTAAATCAGACTTGGTAAGATCTTCCAGTATTTCTTCGCCAATTTTTTTAGAATTTCCATAGGGAGATGAAGCGCGTTTCAGTTCGCTTTCTTCGGTAACAGGCAAATGATCTGGATCTCCATAAACCGTAGCCGATGAAGAAAAAATAAATTTATTAATCCCGTTTTCTCTTTGAGATGTAAGTGTATTAATCAGTGCAAACAAATTATTTTGATAGTACTTTAAAGGATCTGTAACCGATTCTCCCACGGCTTTATGTGCTGCAAAATGGATCACCGCCTGTGCATCTTGATGCTGTTTAAAGCACCTGTTGGTTTCTTTAGCATCTGATAAATCTATCTGAAAAAAAGCTGGGCGAGTTCCTGTAATTTGCTTTATACGATCCAAGGAAGCTTCTGTTGAATTGGAAAGATTATCAAAAACTAGTACATCATATCCACTCTCAATCAATTCAATAACGGTATGGGAACCAATATAGCCGCAACCTCCCGTCACAATTATTTTCTTTCTCATAAGACAAAACTACTTGAATTTTATGAATTAGTAAGGTATGACTCATTCGAAATAAAAGTAACATTAAAATTAAAGCATTATCGTTACAAAGATAGGATGTCTTCCTGCTTCAAATTTTTTACTTGTAAGGGCCTGCACCAATTTATATTATCTGGTATTAGGGGTGTGCAAAAATGTATATTCTTAATAAATTGAAACAGCTTTTATGCTGTTTTCAATCATATACAATAAGAATCTGATTGTTTTCTTAAGATTTTTTAGCTAAAAAGTGTATCTTTGAAGCAGATTAACATTTTAAGATTAAGCTTAGTTTACCGCTATAATACATTAAACCCTCAAAAAACCCTTCAATACCCTGAAGGGTTTTTTTTGAATAATTTCTTAAATGTAAATAAGGCTTTACATTTTTTTGATTATATTTGTAAAATAAACTTTACATAATGTAAATAAAACTTAACCTTATATGAACAATACAAAAGAACTTAGACTATGGACATTTGCCTGGACCCTATCCATGGCAATAGCAACATTTGGACCTCAATTTTTATGGAGTGAAGAGTCAATAGGTACCCTTCTAGCCATAATTGCTAATCTTATTCTTGGAATCCGAATGATTCTAGCAAACAGAAAATTCATTAACAGCGGAGATGAATTACAGAAAAAAATTCATCTCGAATCAATGAGTTTAACCCTTGGTCTGGCAGTAATTGTAGGGCTGAGTTATTCGCTACTTGATCAAAAGAATATAATTTCAGGGGATGCAGAAATAAGCGTCTTGGTTTTATTTATCGGAATCACCTATTTCGTAGCAACCGTCATAAACAATAGAAAGTACAAATGAAAAATAGATTAAAGGTTCTGCGTGCTGAAAAAAATTTAACTCAAGAAGAACTTGCTTCAATCATTGGAGTTTCAAGGCAAACAATCAATGCAATTGAAAAAGAAAAGTTTGACCCAAGTCTACCAACAACTTTTTTAATCTCTCAATTATTTAAACTTCCCATTGAAAAGATTTTCCTTTTTGAGAAGCCAAAAGATGCAGGAAAATAAGATTCCCCTTGAAATCTTGTGCAGGAAAATAATTCTTAGTTAACTTGTTGCATACTATTTTAAATGAGCAAAATAAAAACAATACAAAAACTACCCGTTTTTGAAGGAGCTGAAATTTCTTGGTTTGCTCCTCTATGTGATGGAGATGATGATTTTTTAGGGCATAGAAATCCAGCCTTTAAAAGCAGTTGGGAGAACACCTCTGATATTGTAACAACTGCCGATAGTTTGGGGTTTAGAAATATTTTGTGTCCTTCTTCTTATCAAGTGGGTCAAGACACCTTAACCTTTGCCTCAGCGATGGCGCCATTGACACATCAGATTAATCTGCTTACGGCCATCCGTTGTGGAGAAGTTCATCCGCCCATGCTTGCCCGTGCACTGGCTACTCTAGATCATATCCTAAAGGGAAGGCTTACCATCAACATCATTTCATCGGATTTACCGGGCACGGAACTCTCCAGCTCGCAACGCTACGCTCGATCGAGAGAAGTTATTACACTATTGAAACAAGCCTGGACCCAAGAGGAAATAGATTTTCAAGGGGAATTCTACCAAATAAAACTTTCGGCTGCTCCTGTAAAACCCTATCAACAAAATGGAGGGCCACTGTTGTACTTTGGAGGATACTCACCCGACGGGGTAGCGCTTTGTGCAGAACATTGTGACGTGTATTTAATGTGGCCCGAAACAGAAGATAAACTCCAAGGCCTAATGAACACCATGACAAACCAAGCTGCTGGCTTTGGAAGAACGGTTTTATTTGGCTTACGAGTACATGTAATTGTCCGTGAAACAGAAGAAGAAGCCAAAGCCTATGCGCAATATCTGATTTCAGAACTTGACCTAAACCAAGGAGATGAAATTCGAAACCGCGCACAAGACGCAAAATCTTTAGGCGTTTCTAGGCAGTCAGAACTGAGGGATTCAGCTGATGAAGATTATTTTGTAGAGCCAAATTTATGGACTGGAATTGGCTTGGCTCGATCAGGTTGTGGCGCAGCAATTGTTGGAAACCCAGATCAAGTGTATGATAAAATTCAGCGGTATATTAAAATGGGAATCCGATCTTTTATTTTCTCGGGTTATCCACACAAACAAGAAGCTGACTATTTTGCAAAACTTGTATTACCGCGTTTGAAAACGGTTTCTCTTCCAGAAGTCATGGGTAGAATCCCCAAAGAAGCACCCAATACCCCTTTAGAAAAAGGACCAAGAAACTAATTTATGATCGACTTTGTTATCGTTCTGGGATACTTTGGTTTAATTCTTTTTATTGCTTTAAAAGGAAAAACAAACGCAAACGCTACGGCAGAGGATTACTTCCTGAGTTCAAGAAACCTTCCCTGGTATTCTATTGCGCTTTCAACAATAGCAACCAATATCCAAGGCTATCAGTTTTTAGGAATGATGGGTTCTGCCTACCTCTATGGACTGGCACAGGCGAATTTAGAAATCAACGCAGTACAAGGAATTTTACTCGGAACGTTTGTGTTTGTCCCTCTTTTTCTAAAAGAAAAAATTACAACCATTAGTCAGTTCATTAAGACTAAATTAGGAGCGCGTGTAGCTCTATTTTATTCCTTGGCAAACATCAGCCTTTTTGCAACAATAACCCTCGGAGCAGCTCTTTTTTGGGGAGCCTATGCAGCGGACATGGTCTTTGGAGAACAGCTTGCTTTCATCCATTCCAATAGGGTCATTCGCATTGGAATTTTGATTTTAATTTTAGGCGTATTCTCTGCAATCTATACCTATCACGGAGGACTGAGTGCCGTAGTGAAAACCGATATCCTCCAATTTGGGATTTTATTAATCGGAGGTGTTGTAGTTTGTCTAACCGCGGTTTATCATTTAGGAGGTTGGGAACAACTGTATATCAAAACTCCCGAAAAGATGCATTTGCACCTACCCGCCTCCCACGAAACGCTTCCTTGGACCCATCTCTTTGGTTTGTTCTTTCTCAACATCAACTATTGGTGCGCCAATCAAACGGTAATGCAACGCGCTCTAGCAGCGAAGAGCGTAGCACATGCTCAAACAGGTTTGATGGTTGGCGGTTTAATAAAATATTTGATGGCTGTGCTGATTGTTGTGCCCGGAATTGCGCTCTACGGAATTCTTGGTGACAGCCTGGGTGAACCGGATTTAGCTTTTCCTTATTTGGTTAAAACCTACTTGCCTGTCGGCGTAAAGGGCATTATTTTATGCGGTCTATTTGCTTCCTTAATGAGTACTGTAGACTCGACCTTCAACTCCTTAGCTACTCTTTGGTCTGTTGACATTTATGCAACCTATTTGAATCCTAGAGCCAACGATAAAGAAAAAATAAGTGCCGGACGCAAAGCCATTCTGGTGAGTCTGGGAACTGCCTTGCTTATGGGAATGATTTTACTTTATCTCAAATTCGATGATCCTGACTCTGCCTTTACGCATACACTCAACAACCTGAGGTATTATATCAATTGTGGAATCGTGGTGTTGATCTGTAGTGCCGTTTTAATTGTAAAACCTAAAGCAAAACTAATTCTTATAGCGTTCTTAATTACCGTTCCCGTTAACATCCTATTGCAACTAACATTTCCGGAAATGAATTACTTTGTTCGTGCTTTTTGGGTGATTTTTACGGGATTATCAATCTCCCTTTTAGGCAACCAAAACCGAATTGTTTCGGTCAGTGGTCTGTTCAAAGCTGCTTCCCCTAAGCATATGTTTTGGGGGGTTTTACTCTTCATAAGTTTACTTACCTTGCACCTAGTCTTTCATTAAAACCAAATCTATGAAATCGCTTTACCCTTCAGTCTTTACCATTTCTCTGTTCCTCCTTTTGGCTTGTCAAAATTCGAAAAACCTTTCGGCCGGAGCGCTTATTGAAGCTTCTGTTGAAGCGCATGGAATGAATGAGTTTAATAAAAAAGCTATTGAATTCCAATTCAGAAATTATCGGTATTTACAAACACAAGATAAGCAAGGATTGGTTTATACTCGAAGAAAAAATACAACTCCTGATATTCTCGATCTGCTGCATTCCAAAAATGGTTTTCAAAGAACCCTTGCTGGCGAAAAAGTAGCACTCTCCGATTCAATAGCACTTATTTATTCAGAATCGCTAAACTCTGTTCTTTACTTTTTCAGACTTCCGCTCAGTCTAAAAGATCCTGGGGCAATTAAAACTTTAATGGATACCGAACAAATCAATGGAAAAACCTATCAAAAAGTAGGCGTACATTTTACTTCCGAAAATGGAGGTGTTGATCATCAAGACACTTTTCGCTATTGGTTCGATAAAGAGATCAAAACACTAGATTACTTAGCATATCAATACCATACCAATGCAGGTGGAGTTCGTTTCCGCGTCGCTATAAATAGACGAGTAATCCAAGGTCTTGTATTTCAGGATTATGAAAATTATACAGCGCCAAAAAATACTCCTTTAGACGATCTTCCGAAAATGTATGAAGACGGAAAACTTGAATTAGTTTCCCTAATAGCAAACGATTCCATAACCCTAATAAAGTCTTAGATTTTGATGAAAAAAATTAATTTAGAAGAAAAGTTTAGCCTTTTTAACGATCATTGGAGCCCCAAAGTTTTGGGGGAAATGAACGGTCAGCAGGTTAAAATTGCAAAGGTTAAAGGCGCATTTGTATGGCATGACCATGCAAATGAAGAAGAACTTTTCCTGATCATCAAAGGCACGCTAAAGCTTGTGTTTGAAAATGAGACAGTAGTGCTGAATGAAGGGGAAATTCTCATTATCCCCAGAGGCGTTCCACATAAACCAATCGCTGATGAGGAAGTGTGGCTTTTACTCTTTGAACCTGCTAGTACGAAGCACACAGGAGATGTGGAAACTCCATTGACACAGACAAAACAAGAATATATTTAATTACTCCTTCCAGACAATTGGGAATGAAACTTCATTGCGCCTGTTGAGGAAGCTAAAGGGGCTGTTGTAGACAAAGACTTTCGGTAATCCAGCAATCTCTATCCCCTCTTTTTCCAGACTTGCTTTCAGCTGTTTGGTGTAGTTTTTTTCTTTTGATTCATTGGTGTAACCCGAATAGCGCATCGAGGCGTAATAGCCTCCTTTTGCCTCGTAGACTTTCACTTGAGAATCACTGGGAAGCGGTGTGGATTTAGAATCAAATTTTTTAGGTAAAACAAAGGCCATCGAACTCCCTTGTTCCTGTTTTTCCATATGAACTGGAGTGGTCATTGCGATCTTGGTCTGAGATTGATTTGAGCCGGAAATATAGCGAAACAAGGAGCGGAATCCGGAAGAATCATTTGAGCTAGAAACATAGGCAGCCATCATAACGGGTGGATAGTATCGTATTTCGAAATCGGATTTAGTTTGTACAACTTCGTAGGCTTGTTCTTCAGTTTGTGCCATAAGCAACCAGGGTAATAATAAAAATATAGTGTATTTCATATACAAGTAAAGATATACATTCAAGCGCAAAAGTGTTGCAAATCAGCCAGTTTTATACTTAAATTCACAGAGATCATAAAAAACCACTACCTTTAAATATGCAAAAAATGAAATTAGAAATGTCTTTCCTAGCGGAACCATCTGATGCAAATTACAGGGGAAATGTTCATGGAGGGAAAGTAATGAAATGGATTGATGAAGTTGGTTATGCACTATCCGTTCAATATTCTGGAAAATATTGCGTGACTAAATTCGTTGATGACATAGAGTTTTTGGAACCCATTCACATTGGTGATCTTGTGCTACTTGATGCGGAAATTATAAAAGTTGGAAACACCTCTCTTCGTATCCATGTAAACGTGTCGAGTGAAGGGTTGATCGAAAAAATTAAAAAACAAAATTGCGCCTGCGATATTGTTTTTGTTGCGATTGATGAGGAAGGAAATAAGTCTAAAATTTAATTCACCCTTTTAGTCCATATTTCATGCATCGGTTTTCCTTTGCTGTTCAATCCTTGATGATACCAATCCATCCCTTTTATATCATACCGAAAAGGAAGCACCACACCAACTCGGGAGTTGTCTCTAGAAAAATAGCCAATGGTTTCTATATAGTTTCCTTCTTTTGCGGAATAGGTTCCTCCGCCAGAACCAAAAAATTGAAAAGTTTCTGTGTTGAAAGCTGTCCATTGGAAATGTCCGTCCAATAAAAATTTCAAGGTTTTTCGCGCTCCGTTGATGTTGCGTCTTTTCTCTCCTTCCGCTTTTACCCTTCCTGCCATCAACCATTTCCCTGAATGACTTTGTTCTGCTGCAGAAATTAACTTCCAAGCCGAGGGCACAATGCTTATTGATTTAAGGCTATCTAAGCTGTAATTTGAATTGAACTCGAAATGAATCTGAATCTCTTCGCCCTTCAACTTATAAAAACCCCCACGTGTACTAACAAAAATCTTTGAATCGGTTTCGTATTGTGTTTCAATGAGGTATTCGGAGTCCTTCAAAATTTTATGTGTTATGGATTGTCCGTCAGACTCAGAGCTAAAAGTATATACCTGTGCTGCAAGATTTATACTCAATAGGTTCATCATTAATAAGAAAACATTTTTTTTCATGATACGGGTTTTTGTTTTTTCATATTTAAGCTAAGATCCAAATAAAACCAGTTCTATTTAGTACTTTGAAGCTGCAAATTAGTTTTTAATTCAGATTATTTATGGAAAAACCTTTCAATACCTATTGGAGAGCCAATCTAAAATACTTGAGTATTCTTCTCAGTATATGGTTTTTGGTTTCTTTTGGATTTGGAATTTTGTTTGTTGATTTCATGAATCAATTTCAAATAGGCGGCTTCAAACTCGGCTTTTGGTTTGCGCAACAAGGATCGATTTATGTTTTTGTTGCTTTAATTTTTTTGTATGTCTTTTTAATGAACCGCTTAGACGATAAAACCTTAGAATAGTTATGGAACAACAACTGTGGATTTGGATAATGGTTGGAATAACCTTTACCCTCTATATCGGAATTGCAATTTGGTCTCGAGCCTCTTCAACCAAAGAATTTTAGGTTGCAGGCGAAGGTGTTTCGCCCATCGCTAATGGAATGGATACAGCGGCCGACTGGATGTCTGCGGCTTCCTTTTTTCCCGCTATTGTGATGGGGATTTTCAGCAAACGCATGAACAAAGAGGGTGTAATTAGTGGGATGGTCGTGGGTATATCGCTGATGCTTTTTAATATGATGAAATTTAAACTTGGCTTTTTTGGAGGGGGAACTTTAGAAGATTGGTGGTTTGGAGTCTCGCCCGAAGGTTTTGGAACTTAAGCGATGTGTGCTAATATACTGGTTGCAATATTGATTTCTTATCGCACTCCTGCTCCTCCAAAAGCAGTACAGCTGATGGTCGATGAAATTCGAAAACCCTAGAGAAAGTATTTCCTACTTCATGCATTTTGTAGTATTTTTGTATCAACTATGTTTATAAAAATCAATGTTATGAGTTCTAGATCCATCTTCTCTTGTTTACTATTTAGCGTTTTTTGGGTTGGCTGTACTTCCGACAATAGTCGCTGTGGAGATATTATTGAAAAGCAAATTGTAAATGGTAAATACTATTTTATCTTAAATGCTGATAGTAATATCTTCAATACGAATGGCGGTGAAATGGATTCTTATGTCCCCGATAATTCAGTTAGCGGAGAGGTAAGTGCATCTGTTTACAGCAGCTTTTCCGTGGGTCAAGAATATTGTTCGGAATAACCGAAAACCCTATTTTCTAAATGTTTTCTAAAAGCCATTCATAGGTTTCCGATATAAACTCAATGTAGTGTTCTTGAAACCCAGCTTCGGTTTTAAAAGCACGAACTATTTTTTCTTTTACGGGAACAGGGATGAGAATTTTTCGCCTCTTCTGACTGTCATAAAGAATGAAATTGATTTTTTGATCTCCCGTAATAAAAGGGTTTTTTTGCATCTCGGTCAGCCAATATTTGAGTACCTCAACAGACCATTGCTGTGCTTCTAATCCCAAGCGCATTTGATCGATTTCGGAAGTCAAAGAACCGAAGGGAATATCGGAAGTAACCTCCACTTCATAAGGCTTAAAAAAAGTAAATTGCCCATAAGAAAATGAGCTCGCTAGGAGCAGCAGTAAAACCACTTTTTTTAACAGATTGGATCTATTGTTGTTTTTCATAAGAAACTTTTATACCACTTTATCTTCTCAATACAATAGCAGAAGCACCTCCACCACCGTTACAAATTGCAGCAGCGCCTAGGCTTAGCTTTTTATGCTTCATCGCATGGAGTAAAGTCACTACAATTCTAGCTCCTGAACAACCCAAAGGGTGACCCAATGAAACTGCTCCCCCATGAATATTGACCCGGGCCGAATCCAATTCTAAAAGTTGCATATTAGCCAAACCTACAACTGAAAACGCTTCGTTGAATTCAAATAATGCTACTTCATCTAAAGACACAGCTGCTTTTGCGAGTGCCTTGGGCAAGGCTTTAGCTGGTGCCGTAGTAAACCATTGTGGTTCTTGAGCGGCATCGGCATAGCCTTCGATCGTTGCTAGCGGGGTTAAGCCCAACACTTTTGCTTTCTCTTCTGACATTACAATTACGGCAGCAGCTCCATCGTTGATCGTAGAGGCATTGGCAGCCGTTACGGTTCCATCTTTAGTAAAAGCTGGGCGCAACTTTGGTATTTTATCGAGAAGTACATTAGTAAATTCTTCGTCTTCGGTGATTTGTATATCCTCACCTCTTCTTTGGGGAACAGGCACGGGAACAACTTCGTTTTGCATAACCCCACTTTCCCATGCGGCTGCACTTCTTCGGTAGGATTCAATAGCAAAGGCATCTTGATCTGCTCTGGATATCTTGTGTTTTGTTGCCGTTGCATCTGCATAAGTACCCATAGCTACCTGATCAAAAGCATCCACTAAACCGTCTTTTTGCATTACATCTTCTAGCTGAGTTGCGCCAAACTTCACTCCTGTTCGCATAGGAACAATATGGGGTGCTAGGCTCATGTTTTCCATACCCCCAGCAACAACAACCTCAGCATCGCCAAGTGCAATTGCTTGTGCAGCCATCATGATGGTTTTCATTCCTGAAGAGCAAACTTTATTCACCGTGGTGCAGGGCACTGAATCTGAGATTCCTGCAAAAATTGCTGCTTGACGAGCAGGGGCTTGACCCAGGCCGGCTTGCAAAACATTACCCATATAAACTTCATCAACTTCAGCAGCATCCAACCCAACAGCCGCTAGAGCTCCCTGAATTGCGATGGCTCCCAATTTGGGAGCAGGCACCGTTGACAATCCACCCATAAATTTTCCTATTGGGGTTCTTTTTGCAGAAACAATAACTGACTTATGCCTTTTCATACGCTATCTTTTGTTGTCCAATTTATTTGCTATTGAAGCAAATATACTACCATAAATAGAATGCACCAAGCTGGAGATTGCTGATGGAATTGCGGTTGCTGGGTTGATAAAATTTTCTCGTGCCAGTACTGCTCCTAAACCAGAATTTTGCATCCCCACTTCAATGGCTATGGTTCTACTAACCGCTTCGTTTTTAAAAATCATTTTAGACACAAGATAACCCAATAGGAACCCCAATAAATGTAAAATCAAAATTGCCCCAAGAAGTTGAATGCCCGAATTCAAGATTATTTCTTTACCCTGACCAATAATACTCGCAACAATTAGCGTGATTAATATAACCGCAATTGGTGGTGCAAAAGGAACAATTTTGTGGGTTAGTTTGGGCAAAAACCGATTGAGTATAACACCCAAGGCAACTGGAAATAGCACAACCTTAAGCGTACTATAAAACAAACTCAATGCGTCAACCTCCAAATAACTTCCAGACAAATAACTCGTCAACAAAGGCGTCATGATGATTGCTGCTAAAGTAGAAACTGTAGTCATCGTAACCGACAAGGCAACATTGGCCTGTGCCAAATACGCAATAACATTAGATGCTGTACCTCCTGGACAACTAGCCACCAAGATAAGACCCACAGCAAAAAAAGGAGGTAGCTGAAAAAAAATGCCCAAAACCCAGCCTAAAAAAGGCATGATGGTAAATTGTAATAAAATTCCACAAAAAACCCATTTAGGCGTTTTTAGTACTTGATTAAAATCACGCCATTGTAAGGTCAGTCCCATGCCCAACATAATGCCTCCCAAACCATAGGTTATCCACGGACCTGAAAACCAAGTGAAACTAGGAGGGTATACTAAGGCGATTAAAGCACAACCCGTAACCAAAAAAGGAAAGGAGCGTGTAAAGAGTTCAATAATTCTCATGGTATAATAAAGTTACTTTATTTAATGAATAATAACTCCTTTTGATGCAAACTTAAAAGGCTAAAATTTTAAATTGTTGTAACATTTTAATACTTTGTACTACTTATGTAGTATAAATCTAATCAATACACCATGAAAGAATATGCCTTTTACCTCATTTTAAGCCTTCTTTTTGTTAGCGTCCAGGCACAAGAAGTTTCTTTTACAGAATATGATCTGGACAATGGTCTTCATGTGATTTTACATCAAGACAATGCAGCTCCGGTTGTAACCACCTCGGTACTTTATCATGTGGGCGCAAAAGACGAGTTAGCAGATCGCACGGGCTTTGCTCACTTTTTTGAACACCTACTCTTTGAAGGAACAAAAAACATTGAACGTGGCGAATGGTTCAGCATCGTTTCATCAAATGGTGGAAAGAATAATGCATACACCAACGACGATTACACCTATTATTATGAGGTATTCCCGTCAAATAACCTCGAATTAGGTCTTTGGTTAGAATCGGAGCGTATGCTACATCCAATCATCAATAAAATAGGAGTTGACACTCAAAACGAAGTTGTAAAGGAAGAGAAAAGACTTCGGGTAGATAACAGCCCTTACGGGAAGTTTTTTGAAAATGTAAAGAAGAACCTTTTTGTAAAACATCCTTATAAACACACCACAATCGGTGAAATGGATCATTTAGATGCGGCCTCTTTAGAGGAGTTTTTAGCGTTTAACAAAAAATATTATGTGCCCAACAATGCTATCTTAGTTGTTGCTGGAGATATTCAAATCGATGCTACCAAAAAAATGATCGCTGATTACTTTGGTGCTATCCCAAGAGGAGCAGATGTTGATCGTGTTGCAGAACAAGAAGATCCTATTACCGAAACAATCGAAGCCAAGGCCTATGATTCCAACATACAAATACCAGCAGTTGTAGCAGCTTATCGAATGCCTTCTATCAAAACACGTGACTCCAAAGTTTTGGACATGATCTCAACTTATTTGAGTGACGGAAATTCATCAAAACTATACCGAAAAATGGTTGATGAAAAGAAAATGGCACTTCAGGTTGGAGCTTTTAACGTAAGTCAAGAAGATTACGGAATGTATCTTATTTTTGGTTTGCCCTTGGGCGAAACATCACTTGAAAGTATCATTTCCGAAATTGATGAGGAAGTTGTGAAAATCCAAGAAGACTTAATTTCTGAAAAGGATTACCAAAAACTTCAAAATAAATTTGAGACTAATTTTGTGGATTCTAATTCTTCTGTAGAAGGGATTGCAAACTCTTTAGCTGAATATTATGCCTTTTATAAAGACACAAACTTGATCAATTCAGAAATTGAAATCTATCGATCCATCAGCCGAGAAGAAATTCAAGCTGTTGCCAAAAAGTATCTGAATCCAAACCAGCGTTTGGTTCTCGATTATTTACCTGAATCTTCCAAATAATAAATTCTTCAAGAAATGAAAAAATTATACATTCTATATATCGCCCTTTTTAGTCTTTCTGGCCTTGCAGCTCAGATCGACCGAAGTGTTCAACCAAGCCCTGGACCCACTCCAGAAATTCAATTGGACGAACCACAAAATTTTACTTTAAAAAATGGAATGACCGTAATGGTCGTTGAAAATCATAAACTGCCTCGTGTTTCTGTTACTTTGAACATCGATAACCCACCAATTTTCGAAGGAGACTTAGCAGGTGCAAACAATTTATTAGGGAGCATGTTGGGTAAAGGTTCTACCAACATCGCAAAAAATGATTTTGAAGAAGAAGTTGATTTCATGGGAGCCTCTCTAAGTTTTGGTTCGTCGGGTGCTTTTGCAGCTTCTCTATCTCGTTACTTTCCTCGAGTTTTGGAACTCATGGCTGATGCTGCACTCAATCCTAATTTTTTGAATGAGGAATTTGAAAAAGAAAAAGAAAAGCTAATCGAAGGGATAAAGGCCAACGAAAAAAGTGTCCCCGCAGCTGCTCAAAGAGTAGAAAACTTAATTACCTACGGCGCTAATCACCCCTACGGAGAATACACTAAAATTGAAACCGTATCTAAACTCAGTTTAGAGGATGTAAAAAAATACTACGCTTCTAACTACAATCCTAAAAATGCTTATTTAGTTATTATTGGAGATGTAGACTTTAAAACTGTAAAAAAACAAGTTACTAAACTCTTCAAAAGATGGAAAGGGGATGTTCCAAGTGCCTATGCATTTGAACCCGCAAAAAATAGTTCTGAATTAGACATTCATTTTACGGAGATGAATAATGCAGTTCAATCCGAAGTTTCTGTAGCCTTTACAAATTCCATTAAAAAAACACATCCCGACTATTTTCCAATGCTTTTAGGAAACAGGATACTTGGTGGTGGTGGAGAAGCCCGTTTATTTCTAAATCTTAGAGAAGACAAAGGCTATACCTATGGCTCTTATTCTAGACTTCAAACGAATAAATATACCCGGGCTCGCCTACGTGCATTTGCTAGTGTTCGAAATGCAGTTACAGACAGTGCTGTAGTGGAGTTGGTTAAAGAGCTAGAGAAAGTCAGAACAGAAGAGGTTACTCAGAAAGAATTGAATAATGCAAAGGCCAAGTATGTTGGTGATTTTGTTTTGGCACTAGAAAAACCACAAACCATTGCGCGCTATGCCTTGAGCATCCGTACAGAAAATCTTCCTGAAGATTTTTATAAAACCTATCTACAAAAAATTAATGCCGTAACCGTTGCCGATGTAATAGCTGCTACTAAAAAGCACATAAAGCTTGATCAGGCTCGTATTTTTGTTACTGGAAAAGGAAGTGAAGTTTTAGAGAACTTAGAACAAGTAGCTCCTTTTGGGAAACCACTAAAAGTATCGTACTATGACCCATATGGTACTCCTACTGAACGCCCTGACTATTCGAGTCAGCTTCCCGAAGGAGTGACTTCTGCCAGTATTCTGGAAAACTACTTTAATGCAATTGGTGGGCTTGACAAATTAAAAAGCATCACTTCAAAAAGTGAAGTTTTACAAGCAACAATGCAAGGCATGCAATTGGAGGTTGTAACCAAAAAAACGAACCAACAGCAATCGTTATTAACGGTCAGCATGATGGGGAATGTGATGCAAAAACAAGTTGTAAATAAAGATAAAGGATATACAGAAGCTCAAGGTCAACACACTGACTTGAGCGGAGCAGAACTAGAAGATGCTCTTAAAGACAGTTATATCTTTGCTGAATTTGGTTTAGATCCATCCAACATCAAAGCTAGCGTTACTGATGTAAATGGCGTTGCTGCCTATGAATTGGCTGTTTCTGCAACCAAATCGTTTTTCTATGATCAAGAAACATTCTTAAAAATTAAGATTTCTGAAACACAAGAAATTCAAGGAAATGCTGTGACTCAAGAAACACTATTAGGTGACTATAAGGAAGTGGATGGAATTTTATTCCCTCATAAAACGACTCAACCTTTAGGGCCTCAAGCTATCGATTTTATCACGCAATCTATTGAATTGAATGGTGCTATCGATACTGCAGATTTCAATTAACACCATTTATTTAATGATTAAAAAGCGCCTATTTGGGCGCTTTTTTTGTTTCGGTCACCAAGTAAACGCCACCGATAATTAGGAAAGCTGCTACCCATTGAATGCCGCCAAAGTTTTCGCCATCGAACAGTCCCCAACCGATAGCAACAATCGGAAGAAGGTAGGTGATGGAAACAGCAAAAACAACTGAGGAAAGTGCCAATAACTTATTGAACATAACTTTTGCAACCGCAGTTCCAAATAAAGCTAAAACTAAAATATACCCCATGGACTTAACCACTGCTGCTTCTTGATAAAAACCAGTCCAATTAAAGTCAGAGAAAAGTAAAATCAGAAGTGCAGCTGGAGCAATCATTAAAAAATTCCCTAAGGCAATACCCATTGGAGAAACTCCAGAAAGTTTGTCTTTTAAAATATTGACATTGATACCATAGAACACAGAAGCACAAACCACCAATAAGGAGTACTTTGAATCGCCCGAAGTCGTGAGTGAAAACTCTTGGGCTACCAGTAATAGCGTTCCCAGAAAGCCAACCAAAACTCCAAAAACTTGCTTTTTAACGATTTTTACCTTGTAAAAGAAGAAGGCTAGCAGTAGTGTGAATAAAGGAGTAAGACCATTTAATACGGAGGCTACAGAACTGTCTACTTCGGTTTCAGCGAAGGAAAATAAAAAGGTTGGAAAAAAAGTGCCATAAAATCCAGTATGCGCAATCCATTTCCACTGCTCACGACTCAAGCCCTCGAGCGTTTTATACCCAAACACTAAAAGAATGACCGTAGTGAATAGAATACGAAATGATCCAACTTGAAGTGGTGTTAAACCAACAAGTCCTTTTTTAATCAAAATATAAGAACTCCCCCAGATAATTGAAAGCGCTAAAAGATACGCCCACTTTTTAAACGTTACTGACATGCATAAAGTTTTTGCAAAAGTGATCATTTTTAGGGAAAGGCATTCCTAATAAATTAGTAATTTTGAAAAAAACACCATGAAAAGAATTTCCATCCTACTGTGCTGTATCCTTTCCTTTGTTTCTTGTAAACAAAAAGGACCAGAAGTAAAAACGATTGAAGTTACTGTGCCTCAAGAAATCGTGCTCAACACGGAGGCTTTGGTTAAAAGTGAGCTCCAAATAACCGGAATGACCTGTGCTATTGGATGTGCTGCTAGTATTGAAAAGAAATTGAATGCTACACCTGGGGTCCAATCCGCCACAGTAAGTTTTGAAAGCGAGCTTGCGCAAATTGTTTTTGATCCAAATTGGATTCAAGATCAAGAATTAAGCACGGTTGTTCAAAGTGTTGGTCCTGTATATAAAGTGACAAAAAACGAGCGTGTAGATGTTTTTAGTGATCTAAAAACAGACTGAATCTTATTCTTCAGAAATTCCTTTCCATTCAAAAGATTCCATTAAGCGCATCAGATCATTTTCTACATACTGAGCTGCCGGCATGAGGGAATCGTAGTTGGGTCGTGTATAAAAATAAAGCGATCCTACTAAAAAATGATCCGTACTATCTGTTAAAAAAAACTGCACTTGTGAGGCCGCTTCGCCTACTACCCTAAAAAGAGTTCCATACACTCGGTTTTCACGATTATGAAAAACCCGTTCTGGGATTTCTTCTGCCTTTCCAACATGCTTACTTGGCATTTGATAGGCATCGTACAAAAGAGAATCAAGGTTATTCTTTATCGGCACATAAGAAAGATAAACCGTTGCTTTCATCTCGGGATAAATGATTTTATTCCAACATTGAGCTTGAGGAATTATTTCAGCAGATGCGTTGAGATCAAAAACATAAGGACAATCGTGAGTAACCGTTTTGTAAACAGGTTCAGCATAATTTAGACTCAAATATGCCTTCGGTTTGGGAAGTGTATTTTCGTTACAGCCAATTAAGCATAGCAGTATAAATCCAAAAAACACCAACTGTTTCATAAGGTAAAGATAGTTCAAAATAGACTTAAGGAAGGGTTACTTTAATCTGTTTAATCCTTTTTTTATCGACGAGTTCAATAGTAAATATGATTTTTTCGAAAACAATTCTTTGCCCGAAGACAGGTAATTGTTGTGCTATTTCAAGAATAAAACCCGCCAGTGTTTCCGCTTCCCCTTTTGCTTTTTCAAAAGCTTCAACCTCTTCAATTTGAATGATTTTATAAAAATCTTTTAACCCCACTTTTGCATCGACAACAAAGTTCTTCTCGTCTATTTTGGAATACTCCAATTCTTCTTCGTCAAATTCATCAGCAATATCACCTACTATTTCTTCTATAAGGTCTTCTAGGGTTACAATTCCAGAAGTTCCACCATATTCATCGACCACAACAGCCATATGCATTTTCTTTACTTTAAATTCATTGAGCAAATCGTCCAACTTCTTATTCTCGGGAACATAATAAGGTTCGCGCAAAAGTTCTTGCCACTTGAACCCAGGTGAATTGATGTTGGGCATTAAATCTTTGACATATAGAATTCCGTCAATCTGATCCATTTTATCGTTGTAAACCGGTATTCTAGAAAAGCCTTTTTCAATAATTAAAGGAAGAATTTCTTCAAAAGACATTTCTTTTTCAAGTGCAAAAACATCAATCCTTGGACACATCACCTGTTTGGTGTCGGTTGTCCCGAAATTAATAATGCCTTGTAAAATTTGATCCTCTTGCTTTGTCGTGTCTTTTTGCTCTGTAAACTCAAGTGCCTGAGAAAGTGTGTCTACAGAGAAGGAGTTCGACTGTTGTCCAAAATTACGCTCCAAAAACAAGGTTATTTTACTCATCGGAATGGTAATAAAAAATAAGATTTTACGATCCAGAGCATAAACAGCACCTACCATAAACCTCGAAAAAAGCATGCTGTTTTTATTCGCATAAATCTTAGGCAATATTTCACCGAAAAGTAAAATAACGAAGGTTATCACTCCGATTTCAATTGAAAGTCGAATGAGTTCGTTCGAAATACCGCCAAAAAGGAGTTCTCCCAAGGAGGCGAATAAGAGTACAACTGCAATATTGATAAAATTATTAGCCACAAGAATTGTGGCTAATAATCTTTTGGGTTTTTGTAATAAGCTTTCAATCTTCTGGATTTTCTTTGGATACTTTTCTTTTTGTTCTTCAATAAGCGAAGGAGTCAAAGAGAAAAAGGCAACTTCAGCACCAGAAATCAAAGCCGATCCCAGAAGTAAAAAAGCCAACAGTATTATTTTTAAACCGATAATAGGCTCAAATGCAAGGGATAAAAAATAAATACTTAGGGGTTCTGGGTCCAATTAATTACAGTTTAGATTAAAATGGTAAATCATCTTCTTTCGAAGGCGGTTGTGTTGGCGGTTGTTCGGAAGGTGTTGCTCCTTCAGCACTTTTCTTGGTTGTCAAAAAGGTGAATTCGTCCACATTAATTTCGGTGCTGTACCGATCAGTTCCGTCTTCGGCTTGCCATTTACGGTTCTTGATTTTACCTTCAACGTAAATACGGTCTCCTTTGCTCAAATATTTTTCGCAAACTTCTGCTGCTTTGTTTCTCACAACAATATTGTGCCAGTCCGTATTCGTGACTTTCTCACCAGTAGCTTTTTTGGTGTAGGTTTCGTTGGTTGCTAGAGGAAATCTTCCGATTGCTCCCCCTCCTTCGAAATAGTGCATTTTTACGTCATCTCCAAGATGACCAATCAACATAACTTTGTTAAGGCTTCCGCTCATAATGATAGATTTAAAAGGTTAAACATATTCAAAGGTAATAAAGTCATGTTTTCGATTTATAAAAATTCTCAATAAATTTTTGTAAAACAATGGGAACAGGGTAGTTAGGTAATTTATTTTCATCAATTGCAGCACCCAAAAGCTGTTCTGTGTTTATTTTCCAAAATGTAATATACAACTGTTGATGGGATAATTTATGCTTAATTGGATTTTCGTTAATTTTAGAAAGTGTCGCTTCTTTCATATCGGTATACTTCGACAAATTTGGATCATCTATTAATTCTTCAAAGTTCAATAATTGCTCACTTTCTACCAAAGGAAATTCGTATAAGTGTTGCCAAATCCCTTTAGCCGTTCTCTGACTTAAAAGGGTTTTTCCTGCTGGGGTAACAAAGACTAAATAATTAAAGTATCGATTTGTCACCTTAATTTTATTTTTTTTGAAAGGCAGCTGATCTATTTTGTTTTGGTTGAAAGCCACACAATCCTTTTGAAAAGGACAACGATCACACAATGGATTTTTGGGGGTACACTGAAGGGCACCAAACTCCATAAGGGCTTGATTAAAATCGCCAGGGCTCTCCGTTCCCATTAATTCCGAAGCCAAGGCTTTGAATTCCTTTAAAGCGTAGGAAGTGTCTATGGGGGTGTCTTTTCCAAAGTAGCGCGCTAAAACCCGATACACATTTCCATCGACCACCGCTTGAGGCTCATCAAAACAAATAGAGGAAATTGCACTGGCTGTGTAGTTTCCTACACCTTTTAGTGTAAGTAATTCTGAAAAAGTGTGCGGGAAAACAGAATCGTAATCCGAAACAATGGCTTGAGCCGTATGATGTAAATTTCTGGCGCGAGAATAATACCCTAGCCCTTGCCATAATTTCAAAACCTGCTGCTCATCTGCTGCTGCAAGCGCATCAACCGTAGGAAAGTTTTCTATAAAAGACTGGTAATAAGGTGTCCCTTGAGCTATTCGAGTTTGCTGCAAAATGATTTCTGAAAGCCAAATCTTGTAAGGATCGCGGCTTTTGCGCCATGGAAAAGATCGCTTGTGTATCTTATACCAGGCCATTAATTGAATTGTCCAAGTCATTGTTTACAAAAGTAATGCTTCGCACCCGATTTAAAAAGGTTAATATTAATGGATTAGGCTAATATATTTCTAATTATAAATTTATATATTTGCATTCCTCAGAAGAGAAAACAAACTATAATTTAAATAAAATCATGACGAAAGCAGAGATCGTTTCGAACATTTCGGAACAACTAGGAATTGACAAAGGTGATGTACAGGCAACTGTAGAAAAATTTATGGAAGAGGTGAAGACTTCTCTAGAAGGAAATGAAAATGTATACTTAAGAGGTTTTGGAAGCTTTGTAGTGAAAACTAGAGCAGAAAAAACTGGAAGAAACATTTCAAAAAATACAGCTGTCAAAATTCCAGCTCACAATATTCCAGCTTTTAAGCCGGCTAAAATATTTGTAGAAGGAGTCAAAACAAAAGTTCCTGTAAAATAATTTATTAATTAATAACCACAACAAGCTATGCCAAGCGGAAAAAAACGTAAACGACATAAGGTTGCTACTCACAAGCGTAAGAAAAGACGCAGAGCTAACCGTCACAAGAAAAAATAGTGCAGAATACACTCAAAAGATTCATTGTTCTTTGAAATGAAACGCATCTTTAGGTTGCGTTTCACAGGATAAATCCTGACAAATTATTGTTTAATCTGTTTGTGCATATAATTGTGCATGAACACAACACTACTCAGAGTGAATAAAGAATTGATTATACGATCGAATTCCTCTGCAGTTGATTTCGCATTACTCAAGGATGGAAAACTAATTGAGCTCAATAAAGAAATAGACGACAACAAATTTTCGGTTGGTGATATATTTTTCGCCAAAGTTCGAAAATCAGTCGGGGGACTCAACGCTGCGTTTGTAAATGTAGGCCACGAAAAAGATGGCTTTTTACACTACCACGATTTAGGTCCCAAACTTCCAACTTTATTGAAATTCATTAAACAGGTAAGTACAGGTAAAACAAAAGATTATTTATTAAAAAACTTTCGTTTTGAAGAAGATATTCAAAAAAATGGAATGGTCGCTGACGCTATCAGCTCGAATCAACAGATTCTAGTTCAAGTAGTCAAAGAGCCCATTTCGACTAAAGGACCACGAATTAGTTCCGAGCTTTCATTAGCCGGTCGTTATATGGTACTCGTCCCATTTTCTGATAGAATATCCATCTCACAAAAAATTGAAGACCGAGAAGAGAAAAATCGTCTCAAACGTCTCGTGCAAAGCATCCGACCAAAAGGGTTTGGTGTAATCGTGCGAACCGTTGCCAAGGACAAGAAAGTAGCGGAACTCGATGCAGATTTGCAACAGCTGATTCAGCGTTGGAAAAATATGTGTGCCCGCCTTTCTAAAATCAACAAATATCCAACTAAAGTGTTGAGCGAAATAGATCGCTCATCTTCTATACTTCGTGATATTTTTGATGATTCTTTTACTGGAATTCATGTAGATGACAAAGAGTTATTCGGTGAAATAGGTGAATACATTCAAACCATTGCACCCAAAAAGGCCGGTATCGTTAAACATTATACCGAGTCCCTACCCATTTTCGAGAAATTTGGAGTAGAGCGACAAATCAAAACAGCCTTTGGGAAAACAGTCTCCATGCAAAAAGGAGCCTATTTAGTTATAGAACATACGGAAGCATTACACGTTATTGATGTGAACAGTGGTAATCGCTCAAACAAAGCGAGAAACCAAGAAGAAACAGCCATGGAAGTCAATATGATTTCGGCATCTGAAGTAGCACGTCAACTACGCCTACGTGATATGGGAGGAATTGTAGTGGTCGACTTTATCGATCTTGGATCTAGTGAAAATAGACGCATTCTATTTGAACATCTGAAGAGCGAAATGAGTACCGACAGAACCAAACACAAAATTCTACCTCCTAGTAAATTTGGTCTCATTCAGATAACCCGTCAACGGGTCCGTCCAGAAATGAATATCAAAACCAAGGAACCCAACCCGAACCTTAATGGAGAGGTTGAGGCGCCTATTGTTTTACTTGACAAAATCAACGCAGACCTTAACAAAATTGTTAACAACGCTCAGCATAAAAAGAAAAAAATTGAATTACACATTCATCCTTTTATTGCTGCTTATTTAAACCAAGGGTTCCCTTCCATCCGAACTCAATGGTTATTCAAGCATAAAAAACGGGTAAAAATTATACCCCGAGATGCTTATCAGTATCTACACTATCGCTTTTTTGATAACACTCAAAAACCGATTCGTGTTCAATAGTATTATTAAAGCGGCACTCCCAAAGAGTGCCGCTTTTTTGTTTTAATAAATTAGGGGAGAAGATCTTTAAACTTCCTAGATATCGGTATTGTACTTCCATCGAGGAGTAACAAAATTGTTTTACTAATTTGCTTTACAAAGTTTCGATTGGTGATATACGATCGATGTGTTCGAATAAAGTTAGGAGGCAATTGCTCGTCTAAGTCACTTAAACGACCCCGTACCAAATGATTTTTGCCGTCTGAGGTGTATACCCGTATATAATGATCTTCGGCCTTGATATACATCAGGTCGTTGATATAAACTTTGGTCTTGTCTTTGAGGATGATGTGATTTTATATCTTTAATCTCATTTTTCGCATCCATTTTCAGTATTTATCAGCATGAATGGCAGGTCTTATAACGTGAATGGTAAGCTGAATTGAAGTCCTTAGAAAAAATGTATTTTTGACTATGCAAAAAAGCACCTCTTTTACTGTACAAGAAGCTCAAAAAAAGCTGGAACACTATTGTGCTTACCAGGAGCGGTGCCATCAAGAGGTTGTTCAAAAACTAAAATCCCTGAACATGATTCCCGAGGCGATAGACCAAATCATTGGGCAACTCATCTCGGATAATTATTTAAACGAAACCCGCTTTGCACAAAGCTTTGCACGTGGGAAGTTTAGAATCAAAAAATGGGGGAAAGTTCGGATTTTACGGGAGCTCAAATTCAGAAATATTTCTCCTTTCAACACCAAAATTGCACTCAAAGAAATTGACCCCAATGAATATTCTGATACCTTTGAAGAGCTGTTTGAACGGATCTGGAAAGAATATGAACATCTTGGCAGTCTCAAATGCCAAAAAAAAGTACACGACCGTTTACAATACCGAGGCTGGGAAAACCAACTCATTTATGAGGCCATCAACAACAAAAGGCAAGCGAATCCTTAAAAATAAAACTGAATTCCTAAACTCCCGTTTCTTTCGGGCATGGGAACCAGATTAGTTTCTGTATACACTTCATCGAAAAGGTTATTCAAAAGAAAGGTGATACGGAATGCTTTGTTTGGAGAAGTCCATTGCGCATTGAAATCTAAGACCGTATAGGGCTCTCCTAAGGTACGTTCTGCAACTTTCAATACAACACCAGAAGTTATGCTGTTGGACCATTGATTGAGGGATCTGATGGTGAAATGGTTTTTCAAAGAATTGATGGAATAGCGAGAAAATGTATACTCGGTTACTCCCTTTACATCATCATCGATATACGTATAACCCAATCTGATATTTTGAGGAAGGGTAGAAAGATTATATTTTAAAGTCGACTCCAATTCAAATCCGCCCGTAGTAACTTCTTGGATGTTGTTGGCTTCCCATTTAGCATCTGCTGTATCTTTTACATAGTCAATTAAATCTTCTGAATTACGGTTAAAATAAGCCGCACTAAAAGAAAACATAGAGCTCGTATATCGAAGTCCTAATTCTATAGCTACTGCACTTTCTGGTTTCAAGTTTGCATTCCCCAAGGTTGTGCTGTCGCTATAAAACAAATCTGTATAGGTTGGTATTCTGTAGGTAGATCCAACATTCCCATAAACTCTGAATTCGCTATTGAAAGCTACTCCAAAATCTATCCCTGGAAAAAAGTGTGATCCAAAATCGGTATAATAATTATAGGCTAGACCGGGTGTAATATCCAGTTTGTCATTTAAAAGTAAAAAGCGGTGTTCGGCGAAGATGGTTGTCATGTACCGACTGTGATCCCCTAGGTTGTTACTACTTATACCAACACGTGCAAAGTCAACTCCAATACCCGTTGTTCCTAAAAAAGAAAACAAGCTATAGTCCACTGCTACTCCTGCCTTATTGGTAATGTGTAAATTTCTATACACACTTGGATTATCGCGAATAAAGACATACATGTCTTGGCCTCTACGCCAGTAAATCCTTGGCTTAAAAATGGAGCGTCCCGTTTTCTTAACAGCAGAAAGAGCGACTAAACTCCCCTGTGTTTCTTCGTATTGCTCAGTTGCTAATGGCGAAGCATAGAATCCGTTTGCTCCAAATTCACGATCTGAAAAATACCCTAAAAACTGAAAAGGAATTTCATTAGTCTCAAAATTACCTTTTATAAAATAGTTTCTGTTGATGAAGTCTGTATTATGACGATATCCATTAGAGGTATTGTAGGAAAAATGGCCTAAAACACCTCCCGTAGTACCCTTTGTTTGTAGAGTCGATTTCAACTGATATTGGTCATAAGATCCTCCTTGAACAGCAAGTTGGTTTGCTCCAGAACCTGAGACTTTAGTTACAATATTAACTGCTCCTGTAAAAGCATTTTGACCATAAATTCTGGCCGCAGGTCCTTTAAGTACTTCGATGCGTTCAATCAAATCAATTGGAGGTAAGAGGTTGAGCGTATGATGTCCTGTTTGTGCGTCTTCCAATTTAATCCCATCAATTAAAAGAAGGGTTTGATCAAAACTACCACCTCGAATATATAAATCGGCTTGCATCCCTTCAACTCCGCGTTGTCTAATATCGATCCCCGATATTTGTTGCAATAAAACAACAACATTAGGTGCTCCACTCTTTTGTATGTCCGATGCATCCAGCACCTGAATGGTTCTAGAATGTTGAGAGAGGGGTAAATCAATTCGTGTTGAATTGAGAATCACCTCATCTAACTTGTTTGTTTTAAGCTCGAGAGAATCGGTCTGTGCAAAAAGTAAGGTTGTGCAAAGTAAAAACAAAAATGTAAAGGTTACTTTTTTCATTTCAAAGGATTTAATTTTGAGCGAAAATAAAAAATATCTGTAAATTAAGTGTTTAATTCACAGATATTTGATGTTAAAATTTGATGTATACTTTTATATAATAAAACTCAATCAACCAATAAGATTATTTTGTTGTCTTGCAGTTCAAGAGTTCCAGATAAAATTTTGAGAATGACAGAATTCGCATCGATTTTATGAAACGGATCGTCAAAGTTATTGGAGCTATCAAACTTCCCTTGTAGAGTAACATTCCCTGAAGTTAGGGTGGAAACAATAGAAGCGTGATTTTCCAAAACCTGAAAAGAACCATCGGCTCCTGGTACCGTTAAAGAATCGATATTACCCGTAAATAGGGTTGCTTCGGGAGATATAATTTCTAAATACATACCTTATTCTTCAGATAACATTCTTTCACCAGCTTCAATCGCTTCTTCGATACTTCCTTTCAAGTTGAAAGCTGCTTCTGGTAAGTGATCTAATTCTCCATCCATGATCATATTAAATCCTTTGATGGTTTCTTTGATATCTACTAAAACACCTTTTAGGCCGGTAAATTGTTCGGCAACATGGAACGGCTGTGATAAGAAACGTTGTACACGACGTGCGCGTGATACGGCTAATTTATCTTCTTCTGAAAGCTCTTCCATTCCTAGAATTGCAATAATATCTTGAAGTTCTTTATATCGTTGTAATAATTCTTTTACTCGTTGAGCACAGTTGTAATGTTCGTCTCCTAAAATCTCAGCAGTTAAAATTCGTGAAGTAGAATCCAAAGGATCTACTGCAGGATAAATACCAAGCTCTGCAATCTTACGTGATAGTACTGTTGTAGCATCTAAGTGAGCAAAAGTTGTAGCTGGTGCAGGATCGGTAAGGTCATCCGCAGGAACATATACAGCCTGAACAGAAGTAATTGATCCTCGTTTGGTTGAAGTAATACGTTCTTGCATCGCTCCCATTTCGGTTGCTAATGTTGGTTGGTATCCTACTGCTGATGGCATACGTCCTAATAAGGCTGATACTTCAGAACCTGCCTGAGTAAATCGGAAGATATTGTCAACAAAGAAAAGTACATCTTTTCCTTGTCCTTCTCCAGCTCCATCACGGAAGTATTCTGCTATCGTTAATCCAGAAAGTGCTACACGAGCACGAGCTCCTGGAGGCTCATTCATTTGTCCAAATACAAAAGTTGCTTTGGATTCTTTCATCGCAGCTTTATCTACTTTACTAAGATCCCAGCCACCTTCTTCCATAGAGTGTAGAAAATCATCACCGTATTTGATGATACCAGATTCTAACATCTCTCGAAGTAAATCATTCCCTTCACGGGTACGTTCTCCTACACCTGCAAAAACAGATAGTCCCCCGTGCCCTTTGGCAATGTTATTAATTAATTCTTGTATCAATACGGTTTTTCCAACTCCTGCTCCTCCAAAAAGTCCAATCTTACCTCCTTTTGCATAAGGCTCCACTAGGTCAATTACTTTGATTCCTGTAAAAAGTACTTCGGTAGAAGTAGATAGTTGATCGAATGCTGGTGCTTCTCTGTGAATTGGTAAACCCTGATCTCCCTTTTTTGGTAAATCTCCAATACCGTCAATCGCATCTCCAATTACGTTGAAAAGTCTTCCGTAAACATCATCTCCGATTGGCATTTGAATAGGGCTTCCTGTTGCAATAACTTCGGTCCCTCTGCTCAATCCGTCAGTAGAATCCATTGAAATGGTTCGAACTGTATCTTCTCCAACATGAGACTGAACCTCAAGTATTAGAAGATCTCCTGTTTTGGTTGTGATTTCTAACGAATCGTAAATTTTAGGTAGTTTAGTGCCTGTTCCCGAAAAGGTAACATCTACTACTGGGCCTATGATTTGAGAAACTTTTCCTGCAGTCGCTGCCATATGATGATATTGTATTAGTTTTTTAGTCTTTTATTTCGACTGCAAATATAGCGTTTCCAAAAAAAACAACCCCTTTGAAATTCAAGTTTTTAATAAAAAAAAGCTGTTCTGTTGTTTTAAAAATTAAACCGAGCTTAAGTAGTTGATATATATAATGTTGTGTTGTGTTGAATGGCTCTTGTTCCTTCCTCTTTAAAAAAGTTATTTTTGAACTTAAGTAGCAATGTCTTCATTATATTTAATTTTGATCTGTTGGCCCAAATAAATTGCATACTATGAAAGCTCTTTTTTATAAATTCATCTTACTGTTATTAAAAAACTACAATCGTTTTTACTTTAGGCGTATCCGGATTTATGGACAAGAACAAATTCCAAAAAAGGGAGCTGTACTTTTCTCACCCAATCATCAAGGAGCATTTTTAGATCCGCTCCTTGTAGGAACAAGCTGCGGTTCAAAAGTCACCTCCCTGACCCGATCTGATGTTTTTGGAGGACCTTTTCAATGGTTTTTGGATGCCCTAAAAATGTTACCCGTTTATCGAATTCGCGATGGATATAGCAGCTTAAGAAAAAATGCTGCGGTTTTCGATCGCTGTCACGAAATTCTCGGCAAAGGGGATCATATGATGATGTTTTCTGAAGGGAGTTATCACAACGAGTATTACTTACAACGCCTGTCAAAAGGCAGTAGTCGGTTGTTACTTGAGGCTCAAGAAAAATTTCCAGACAGAACCCTGTATGTTGTACCCGTTGGCATCAACTACAGCCACCATCAATTGCCATGGCAAGAGGTGCATATCGTTTATGGCAATCCTATCCTTGTTGGAGATTTCCTCCAAGCCTTTAATGAAAAGAGGAGTGCTACAATCAATCAGCTCCGAGCAAATTTGGAATATGAAATGAAGGCATGCCTTTGGCTACCAGAAAATGATGAACAGTATGTACAAAAGAAAAAATACATCAATCTTGCGAATACCAAGCTAGGCTTTACTAAGTTAAAAGAACAGTTAGCATTGGATCCAAAACAACTGAAAACAATCGAAAATAAGGGTTCTGTTGGACCGTTTTGGATCAACCTCTTAAGCCTTCCGAATATCCTACCACTAGTTGGGATCCGCAGGGTGCTAAAACTATTCCCTGATATCGTTTTTCACAACTCAATAAAGTACATAGTAGGGCTTTTTGTATTTGTAATCTGGTGGAAAATTTTAATTTTTTCTGGCGCTTATTTTTATGGTATCCCAACAGGAGTAAGCCTTTTCATTGGTTCTTTATTTTTTCTCTACCTAAGACAGGTGTTGATTTCTAAATATAAGTCAAATTAATAGATAAAACTTATATTGATAGTAACATACAAGCTGCATCGTGTTGTTTTTATTAGTATGTATTCAATATCATCATTTATAATGATTATATAATTTATTATATAGATTTTAACTATATAATAATCCCATGGGTTCTTACCCTAAGATCAATCGGCTTTATTTACCTTTGAATTATGGAAGATTTGATCATTATAGGAGCTGGACCCATCGGACTGGCATGTGGTATTGAGGCAAAGAAGAACGGCCTGCAATACACCATCATCGAAAAAGGGATGCTGGTAAATTCATTGTACCACTACCCACAAAACATGACCTTCTTCTCTACTTCAGATCGTCTAGAAATAGGAGGCATTCCTTTTATCTCACACAACCCCAAACCTACTCGAGCAGAAGCACTAGAATATTATAGACGGGTAACAACCTCCTGGAAGTTGAACGTCAACCTATATGAAGAGGTCGTTTTATTTGAAAAAACAACAGGAGGGTTTAAAATACGTACGAATAAAAAAGAATACCAATCCAAAAATATTGTGCTCGCTACGGGCTTCTATGACCTCCCTTACAAGCTGAATATCCCCGGGGAAGAGCTGGAAAAGGTAAGCCATTACTACAAAGAACCTCATCCTTATTTTGGAATGGATCTTGTTGTTGTCGGTGCAGCAAATTCTGCTGTTGATGTTGCGTTAGAAACCTACCGTAAAGGAGCAAAAAGCGTTACCCTTGTGGTGCGTGAAAAGGAAGTAGGTGCCAATGTAAAATACTGGGCACGACCCGATATTCTCAACAGAATAGCAGAGGGAAGTATTCCTGCGTATTTTGAATCCAAGCTCATTGAAATAAAACCTAAGAGTGTCCGTATACAGACAACTGACGGGCCTATAGAAATTCAAAATGATTTTGTATTAGCAATGACGGGCTATCAACCCGATTTCACACTTCTAGAGTCTTTAGGAGTTCTGTTTCATTCCGATGCGTTCAAAACCCCTCAATACGACAAACACACAATGGAGTCTTCCCAAAAAGGAGTCTACCTTGCTGGCGTAGTCTGTGGAGGTTTAAAAACGAATAAGTGGTTTATTGAGAATTCAAGGATTCATGCGGAACAAATTATCGCTGCAATTTCAAAAGCCTAAACGAGCTTTGCCAGAGCCAAAACAGACCCTATGTGCACTCCATCATGGAATAAGACAAAAGGGAAAGCGGTAGCAAACGAATTCAATTCCATTTTAGTAGAAGTTGTGTAGGGCTGATAGTTTTTAAAAATCCCCGCTTCTATGTCTTTTTTCAACTGCTCCATAGTTGACATTAAAGCGGCATCAACAGCATCGACAAATTCTTGAGAAACTGCTCCTTCAGGTTTAGTCCCTTTTCTGTAGCCATCGATCCAAGACTGAGGAACTAAGGGCTTTACCCCCGACAAGGTATACATTATCGATTGTTGAGTAACCAAAGCATGTGTAACATTCCAAATGATATTATTATTAAAACCCTTAGGCACAGTATTGAGTTGTTCCAAAGAAAAGCTCTTTAAAAAACTAGCATATAATACTCGATTATGGGCTAAAATGGATAAATGCTCTTTCATGATTTTGTTTTTTTAAAGGTAAAGAAATTATAAAATAGATGCCTGAACTGAGTGCCTTATTTTAAAATTGCAGCCTAACGGTGTTCCGCTGGGACAATGACATGAAGTCCTGTTGGATGCATTTTGATTTGAAGGTGTTCGTTGGAAACACGATTTGTTTCTCCGTCCAACTGAATTAAGAATTCCTTAGTAGCGCTTTCAATTACAACTTCCGAAATTGGAATAATTTCTAAAAGTT
>Ga0233438_10000673_pt1 | contig 42068 bp, 36 predicted proteins | sample SI_123_September_FD_182720 | JGI IMG/M metagenome (GOLD analysis project Ga0233438, IMG submission 182720) | Seawater microbial communities from Saanich Inlet, British Columbia, Canada - SI_123_September2016_10_MG | ecosystem: Environmental > Aquatic > Marine > Inlet | place: Canada: British...
TCAATTCCAGATACGCATGATGTCTTGTTTTTACAGGGCGGAGCAACACAACAGTTTGCAACAATCCCAATGAATTTTGCGAGCGATTCAAAAAAGGCTGATTATGTTCTTTCAGGTACTTGGTCTAAAAAAGCTATAGCAGAAGCTTCTAAGCTAATAAACGTTAATACTATTGCGTCATCAGAAGATAATGGGAGCTATACCAAAGCCCCTCATCCCGATTCTTGGAATATCTCTTCAGATTCCTCTTATGTTCATTATTGCCCTAATGAAACAATTCAGGGGGTCTCAATTCATAAAGCACCAAGTATTAATAAACCTCTAATTGCAGATATGTCTTCAGTGATTCTCAGCGAGCCTCTTGATGTATCAGACTTCTCTATGATTTATGCAGGGGCTCAGAAGAATATAGGTCCTGCTGGACTAACACTAGCAATCATAGAAAAGAGCTTTATGGAGCAAGATAATAATAGCCTACCTAACATATTAAGATATTCTAAGCATGCAGCTTCAGGCTCTATGTTGAATACTCCACCAACCTTTGCATGGTATATGGCTGGCAAAGTTTTTAAGTGGATAATAAAATCTGGTGGATTAAATTACTTTAGAGAGCAGAATCATCTAAAAGCAAAAACTTTGTATAACTATATTGATAGCTCGGGTTTTTACTCTAACCCTGTAAACGAAGAAAATAGATCCATCATGAACATACCATTCATACTTTCAGATTCAGAACTAGATAAGCTTTTTTTAGAGGAGTCAGAGGCCCGTGGCTTGTTAAATCTTAAAGGTCATAGATCGGTTGGAGGAATGCGAGCAAGTATATATAACGCTATGCCTATTGAAGGTATTCATGCGCTAATTGATTTCATGAAAGATTTTGAACAAAGAAACGGCTAATTTATGAAGAAAAATAATCTAGATACTTTAAGAGAAAAAATTGACAAGATTGACAAAGACATTCTTAAGCTAATTCAAAAAAGAGGCAATCTAGCTATTGATGTTGGGGATATAAAATCTAAGGACGAACCAGGAAAAACTTTATATAAACCTGAAAGAGAGTCTAAAATCTTAAGAAGTGTTATTGAGGGTAATAGCGGGCCAATTTCAAATGAAAGAATTCGAGTTATTTATAAAGAGCTTATATCAGCATGTCTTTCTTTAGAAGAGGGCCTCAAAGTAGGATATCTTGGACCAGAGGGAACCCATTCTGAAGCTGCTGTTCTTAATCATTTTGGCTCTAAAATAAACAGACTTCCAAATTCAACGATTGATGACGTTTTTTACCAAGTTTTGAATAAGGAAATAAACCTTGGTGTAGTTCCTGTAGAGAACTCATCAGAGGGCGTCATTAACACAACTCTCAATTGTCTTGCAGATAACAAAGATATTTATATTACAGGTGAGATTTATTTAAATATAAACCATCAACTTGCTGGATCTAAAAAATTTAATATCAAAGATGCTATTGCAATAGCATCTCACCCTCAGGCACTAGGCCAATGCAATAAATGGATAGAAAGAAACATTGGGTCTATAAAAAGATTAGAAATGTCTAGTTCAGCAGAAGCAGCAAAGTATGCAAAAGAAAACTCCAATATTTTATGCATAGTTAACCACCTTGCTGTTTCTAAATATAAGTTAAAAGTTATTAACGAAAATATACAAGACTACTCAGAAAACAAAACTAGATTTCTGGTTGTGGGAAGAGAAAAAGTTGGTAAAACAGGAAATGATAAAACTTCAATGTTAATCCAGACTGAAAATAACCCAGGAGCGCTATTAGGCGTTCTTAGTCCATTTGAAGAAAAGAATATTAATTTAAGTAAAATTGAAACAAGACCATCGAGAGACATAGCTAATTCTCATGATTTCTTTATTGACTGTGAAGGCCACCAATTAGACAGTAAATTAAAAACTGTAATTAAAAAAATTAAAGATTCGGGAGCATCAGTTCGCTTACTTGGATCGTACCCTGATTTTATATGAGCACTTTGTTTGAAAATTTAAATCATGGAATTAATGAGCTCCATCCTTATGAGCCCGGAAGGTCAATTGAGGAAGTAGTTGCTGAATATAAGCCAGAGAGGGTGGTTAAACTAGCTTCTAATGAAAACCCTTTGGGTCCATCTCCAAGGGCGCTAGAGGCAATACAAAACTTTTCATCAGATTTACATTTATATCCTGATGGTGATGCTTCAAAGCTCAAAGATTTGCTTGCTGAAATGGAAGGGGTTGATTCTGACCAGCTAATCATTGGTAATGGATCGAATGAAATTCTTGAACTAGCAGCAAGAGCATTTTTAAATAAAGATACAAGCGCGGTCATGTCTAAGCATGCATTTGCAGTCTATAAAATAGTGACTCAAGCATGCGGCTCAGAGATTGTCGAAGTGCCTATGAGAGAATGGACTCATGATTTAGAAAAATTTTCAGATCATATAAAAAGCAATACTCGCATTTGCTTCATAGCTAATCCAAACAATCCAACTGGAACTTATAATTCACATAATGATTTTGTAAATATGATGAATGAGATTCCATCATCTATTCTTGTTATTTTAGATCTAGCATATTTTGAGTATGTTGATAAAAATGACTATGTAAACACTCAATCTCTTCTTAATCAGTTTCCAAATTTACTTGTAACAAAAACGTTTTCGAAAATTCAAGGTCTAGCAAGTCTGAGAATTGGGTATGGGTTAGGCTCTAAAAAAATTATGAAAATTTTTAATAAAATTAGACAACCTTTTAATACTAATTCTCTTGCTCAAGAAGCAGCATTCCATGCTATTAATGACAAAGAACACATTCAAAAAAGCATTGATTTAAATAACACCGAAAGAAAAAGAGTATCTCTTGAGCTAGAATCAATGGGTTTTAATTGCATACCATCACAAGGAAACTTCATAGCATTTAAAGGCAATTTTAATCCTATAGAAATCTTTACAGAACTTATGAAACTAGGCGTTATTGTTAGACCAATCGCTCTTTATGATATGCCTGAATATTTAAGAGTTACTATTGGTACTGAAAGTGAGAATAATTATTTCTTAGAAAAGGTTAGATTATTAACCAATGAATAACGTACTTATTGTTGGGCTAGGGCTTATTGGAGGCTCTATCGCAAAAGCTTTAAAAGCTTCCAAAAATGATCTCAATGTTTATGGTTTTGATAAAAGCGAAGCTGTGTTAAAGGCTGCAATAGGTGATGAGACTATCAATAGCTATATAAATATTGATGATGATTTTGACTCCATTAAAGACAATAAAATTGACCTTATAATAATTTGTACACCTTTATCAATCACTGTAGAAATATTAGATCTACTAGAATCTAAAAGTATTTTTAATACCAACGTTACGATCACAGAGGTCTCAAGCTCAAAACTTTTAATCGAAGAAAAATTTGGAAAATTAAAAAATGTGGTCTTATCTCATCCAATGACAGGGTCTGAACAAGCAGGTTACCAGGCTTCCATAGAAAACCTTTTTCATAACAAAAAAGCAATTTTAATTAATTCAAATTATGCTGAAGAAGAGCATGTAAACAAAGTAGTTAACTTTTGGAAACTTCTTGGAAGCAGCGTCTCATCAATGAGTATTACAGAGCATGAAAGTGCAATGGCTTTTGCTAGTCACCTACCTCATTTAATTTCCTTTGCTTTAGTAAACTCAATTATGATCGAAGACGATATTAATATTAGCTCATTTGCAGCAGGTGGTTTAAAGGAGTTTCTAAGAATTGCAGGGTCAGACCCTAAAATGTGGACAGATATATTTGTAAGTAATAAGCATGAAATCACAAGATCAATAGAAAGCTTTAAGAATAGCCTTGATGTGCTTGAGCAAAAATTTTTAGACGAGGATGAATTGGAGCATGCAATCATGCAAATTAAAAAATTTAAAGATAGCTCGTTTTGAATTTCTTAGCTAAACATTCTGCACAACTTAATGGGGAGGTAATATGTCCTGGAGATAAATCTATCTCCCAAAGAATAGTAATGATAGCCTCCTATTTAAATGCTGATATTAACATTACAGGATTTTTAAATGGTAATGACCCACTCTCAACTGCAAATGCACTCAACCAAATAGGTGCTGGGATAAAAATTAATGGTACTAATGTAAGCATAACCAAGCGAGAAGGACCGTTAGCAAGCTCTTCAGGCGCTATTGATTTGGGTAATTCAGGTACAGGGATAAGGCTGTTGATGGGGTTTACCTCTGGCCTTGGCATCAAAGCAACGCTTACAGGCGACGAGTCTCTTGTAAAAAGGCCTATGAAGAGAGTTTCAATTCCACTATCTGAGATGGGAGCATTAGTATCCACAACTCCTAAAGGCACACCTCCTGTTGATGTTATGAGTGGAACCCTTGTTGATAATTTTGAATACGATATGCCTATTTCAAGTGCCCAAGTAAAATCTGCAATACTGCTAGCTGGCTTAACAGCAAATAAAAAAGTTACAGTTATAGAAAAAAAAATAACAAGAGATCATACCGAAAGGATGATTAATTTTTTTGGTGGTAATGTTGATGTTATCTCTGAAGGTGAGGGCAGAAGAATTACTCTTCACCCAACAAAACTTATCTCAAAAGATCACTATAAAGTTGCTGGAGACTTTTCCTCAGCTTCATTTTTAATAGTTGCTGGCCTTATAGCTAAAAACTCTGAGGTTTTAATTAAAAATGTTGGGTTAAATAAGACAAGGTCTGGTTTGCTATCTGTCCTAAAATCAATGGGCGCTAATATACAAATTTTGAACCAAAAAACAGAATGTAATGAGGATGTAGGCGATTTGCTTATTAAGTCATCTTCATTGCATGGTGTTGAGATAGGCGGAGCAATCATACCTAATATTATTGATGAAATTCCAATTTTGAGTATTGCAGCCTCATGTGCTGAAGGCAAAACTACTATTAAAGATGCTAAAGAGCTCAGAGTTAAAGAGTCAGATAGGTTGGAAGCAATTGCATCAGGCTTAAAAACTTTGAATGTTCCTCATTATTTGCATGAAGACGGAATAGAAATTTCAGGTGTTAAAGAAATATTTCCAAGTGATGAACCAATAGATTCGTTTGGTGATCACAGAATTGCAATGAGCTTTTTGATTTCAAGCCTTATAAGCACAAAAGATATTAAAGTTTTGAATTGCGAAAATATTTATACATCATTCCCAAGTTTCTTTGATGAGATGAATAAACTTGGTTTAAGCATGGAAAAATATGGATAAAATTCTTACTATTGACGGCCCATCAGCTTCAGGAAAAGGTTCGTTAACTAGAGCGATAGCAACAGCATTAAACTTTAATGTTCTTGATAGTGGGTTGCTGTATAGAGCATATGCATATTTCTATGAAAAAGGCGTTACTACAAACCATATTGGTAAAAAAATTCAGGGACTATCCTTCAGATTTAATTCAGGCGACGTTCAAGTTTTTGATGATATGAAAGAAATTACATCATTATTACGTTCAGAAAATACAGCTAAAGCAGCATCAGCATTGAGCTCACAAAAAGAGACAAGAAAAAACTTACTTGATATCCAACGGTCTTTTTATAACGGCAATGGACTTGTTGCCGATGGAAGAGATATGGGAACAGTAGTATTTCCAAATGCAAGATTAAAAATATTCTTAACAGCCTCTAGTGAGGTTAGGGCAAAAAGAAGGTATATAGAGTTGCAGAATCGCGGCCAAGAAGTTAATATGCGCGATCTGATAGAAGATATTGAAGAAAGGGATTTAAGAGACAGAACTAGAACATTATCTCCATTGATTCCAGCAGAGGATTCAATCGTAATTGATTCTTCATCACTGTCTCTTGACGAAGTACTGAGTTTTACTAAAAAGCTCGCAAAAAAGGAATTTGATAAATGACAGAATCATTCTCAGCTTTACTTGATGAAAGTTTAAGCACACTTGATATGCAACCTGGTTCAATTGTTTCTGGGGTTGTGTTGGATGTCGATAATGACTGGGTAACAGTCCATGTCGGCTTAAAATCAGAAGGAGTAGTATCTCTTGATGAATTTAGAAACAATGAAGGCGAAGTAAGTATCGTTGTCGGAGACGAGGTAGAGGTAGCGCTAGAGGCTGTTGAAGATGGCTATGGTGAAACAAGAATCTCAAGAGAAAAAGCCAGAAAAATATCCACATGGAAAATGCTCGAAGAAGCACTTGAAACTGGAGAATTTGTTACTGGTAAAATTCACAACAGGGTTAAAGGCGGCTTCGCAGTTGAAGTTGAAGTAGTAAAAGCTTTCTTACCTGGATCACTTGTTGATGTTAGGCCGGTAAAAGAGGCACCTGACATCGAAAATACAGTACAAGAGTTTAAAGTAATCAAACTTGATTACAAAAGAAATAATGTTGTACTTTCTAGAAAGGCTGTTCTTGAAAAGAATAACTCAGCGGTTAAAGTTGAACTTCTCAAAAATTTAGAAGAAGGCCAAATAGTTAAAGGTATTGTAAAAAATATTACTGACTATGGAGCTTTTGTAGACTTAGGTGGATTAGATGGCCTGCTCCACATAACAGATATCTCTTGGTCAAGAGTTACCAACCCTGCAGAAATGTTATCACTAGGTGATGAGATTGATGTAAAAGTTTTAAGCTTTGATAAAGAAAAATTAAGAGTATCACTTGGTCTCAAACAGATTCAAAACGATCCTTGGGAAAATGTTGAAAGCAATTATGCTGTCGGCGGTGTTTATGAGGCGTCAGTTTCAAATATTACTGATTACGGTTGTTTTGCTCAGCTTGAAGAAGGAATCGAAGGTTTAATTCACTTATCTGAATTAGATTGGACAAGTAAAAATATACATCCTTCAAAAGTTGTAGAGATGGAGCAGAAGATCAAAGTAATGATTCTAGAGATAGACCATGAGAAAAGAAGAATTTCTCTAGGCTTAAAGCAAACCAAAGCAAATCCATGGACTGAGTTCTCTAATAAATATGCTTTAGGTGACAAAGTTGAAGGTCAGATTAAATCTATTACTGATTTTGGTATATTTGTTGGCCTTGAGGGTGATATCGACGGATTAATACATTTATCTGATATTTCAGATGCTGAAGATCCTAAAGATGCTCTAGATGAATTCAAGAAAGGCGACAAGCTTAATTGTGTAGTATTTGCTGTAGATGCAGATCGTGAAAGAATTTCACTAAGATTAAGTGAGTAGTAAGGGTACCAAAACTTACAATCGATCAGATATTGAACTAGAACTATTAAGTCAGTTTCCAGACTTAACAAAAAAACAAATTAGATTAGCTATAGACTCTATCATAGAGTCTATAGTTGATTCTGTAGCATTTGATGAAAAAGTTGAATTAAGAGGGTTTGGTACTTTTTCAAAAAAATATATAAGACCTAGAAAATTTATCAATCCCAAAACTAAAGAGATTTCCTATCTTGGTGAAACGGCTACTATGCATTTCAAGCCATCTAAATCATTGATTCAAGACTAAGATATAGTTAAGATTCAAGCTATGAAACATTCGATAATTGTTGCTCTTGATGAGCATAATCAAGAAAAATTTGATGATGTGCTTAGCCAGCTTGATCCAAGCTTATGTATGGTTAAAATTGGAAGTGTTTCTTTTAACTCCTTGGGAAGGGAGTGTGTAATAAAAGCTGCAGAGAAGGGCTTTGATTTATTTTTAGACCTCAAACTTCATGACATTCCAAACACAGTTAAAAAGTCTATAAATGGATTAGTTAATCTGCCAATTAAAATGATGACAGTCCATGCGTCGGGTGGGCAAAAAATGCTTGAAGAATCGGTGGCCGCAACTATAAATACAGATATAAAAATATTTGGTGTAACTGCCTTAACAAGCCTTAGTGATACCGACACAAATTTTATATATAAACGTGAAGCCAAAGAACAAGTCCTTGCAATGATTAAGCTTGCTAAAAAAAGCAGCATCCATGGCGTTGTGTGCTCCCCACAAGAATTAAGTTTGGTTAAAAATAATTCAAACTTACTAACTATCACCCCTGGAATTAGGCTTAAAAGCCTAGATGATGATCAAACAAGAGTTATGACTCCAAAAGAAGCTATCGATAACGGTTCTGATTTCTTGGTTATAGGCAGACCAATAACCGCATCGAACAACATTAAAGATTCACTAAAAGAAATATATGATTCAATCCAATAATAATTATCCATATGTATACGAGGATGAATACATTTCATACAAATCACTTTTCCCATCCTTTAGTAAAAAGGACTTCGATAAGCTGGGCCAAATTTATAATCAACTAGATATTGATGGCGAGATTGAAAAATTATTCTCTGAGTACAAAATCAATACGACTGAAGATCAAGCAGCACTTCATCATGTATATAGAAGTGCTTATGGTCACAACATCAGCAGTGTTCATGCAAGGTACTATGAAGTTGCAAAAAGTTCTATTTCTGAGTGTATTAAATTAAAAGAAAAGCTCATTCAGAAGGGCATAAAAAATATTGTTACTATTGGTATTGGTGGTTCGTTTGAGGGGCCTAAACTTCTTTTAGAAACACTTACTCAAAAACATGACAGATCATTCAATCATATTTTCTTAACAGGGCCTGATACACATGAGTTTGCAGAGGAGATTGCGCCTTTAAATAAAAATGAAACATTTTTTATAGTTTCTTCAAAATCTTTTTCAACTGACGAAACAATACAAAGCCTTGGACTTGCAAGAGCATGGGTTGGAGATGATTTAGAGTTTAAAGATCATTTTATATGTGTAACTTCACAAATTGAGAAAGCTAAAAGCTTTGATTTTGATGAAACTACAGCCATTCAATTTCCTAATGAGATTGGGGGAAGGTATTCCATGTGGTCACCCATCTCGCTTGCAGCAATCTTAGAGCTGGAAGAGCAATTCATAGATTTTTTAAAAGGTGGTTCATTAGCAGATGAAAAACTCAATTCAAATACTGAGTATAAGCAGTTTATTAAAACAATTATATTTAGCGATCTATGGCATAACAATTTTGATAACAAGTCTGTAAGAGTCCTTCTAACCTATAGCTGGAAGTTAAGATATTTTACTGATTATGCTCAACAGCTTGAAATGGAGTCTATAGGAAAAGGAGCAAATAAAAATTCTCATTTTAATAAAACAGGACAGGTTATTTTTGGAGGGTTTGGGTCAACAGCTCAACATTCATATTTTCAATTACTGCACCAAGGAACTTCCTCCTTTTGTACAGATATAATTTGCGTAGATACAGATAAAAAAGAGAATGAATTACTTTTTGCTCAATCTCAGGCTCAGGCAGGTCTTCTAGCTTTTGGTGCAGATGAAAATCTTCAAGAGCATGAAAAAGTAAATGGAAAATCTCCAGTTAATTTAATATCACTAAAGGAACTTAATCCATTTAACTTAGGCTATTTAATAGCATCATGGGAGCATAGAGTTTTCTTAACTTCGCGCATGCTACAAATCAACCCTTTTGATCAATACGGAGTCAGTGCTGGGAAGATATTTGCAAGAAAATACTTAGATTCTAATGGCGGTTGATCTTAAAAAAATTCCTACAACCCCTGGAATTTATAAATTCTTTCATAAATCAGAAATAATATATATTGGCAAAGCCATTAACTTAAAAAAAAGAGTTTCAAGCTATTTTGGTAACTCTAAAAAGGATAGAAAAACAGGCCAAATAAAAAAACTAACAGATCAAATAGAAACCTTTTCAACTAAAAATGAGGTTGAGGCTTTGCTTCTAGAGCAGTTGCTGATTAGAGAAAATAAACCAAAATTTAATATTTTATTAAGAGACGATAAAACCTATCCATATATTTTCTTTTCAGACAGTCATAACTACCCATCGATTGGCTTGAAAAGAACAAAAAAAGCAGTGGATGAAAAGTATTTTGGCCCTTTTGTAAGTTCATATGCAGTTAAAAAATCAATCAAAGAAATACAAAAAGTTTTCAAGATAAGAAATTGTAGTAATAATACTTTTTCCTCCAGAACAAGGCCATGTATTGAGTATCAAATGAAAAGGTGCAGCGCACCATGTGTTGGACACATTACTAAAAATCAATATGCTGAAGATCTAATTGAGGCTAAGAATTACCTAACCTCATCTGACTCACAAACAATCAAGAGGCTAGAGAGAGAAATTGAGTTATTTTCTAACAGGCTTGAATTTGAAAAAGCTGCAACTGCAAGAGATAAACTAAAGAGAATAAACATAATCCAAGAAGAGCAATCTGTAACAACAAAAGCAAAGGATATAGATATATTTTCAGTAGCTGAAGATAGTGGATATCTTGGTATATGCACAGTAGTTGTAAGAAAAGGAAAGATAAGAGGGACCAAAACCCAGTTAGTAAAAAAAGGATATTACAACTCTTTAAATGAAGTTTACGAGAGTGCCTTGATAAATTTTTATAATATTAACCCTGATATACCCAAGAAAATTCTTACTACTGATATTGTTTCTTCAAGCGCTATTATTGGTGAAGCTATTTTTAAGAAAGCTAAGACAGTTACTAAGATCATAAGTACTCCGAGTAAAGATATAAAACCCATTTTTAATCTATGCAAATCAAATGCAAAGCAAGTCATCACAAATCATTTAAGCAAGGAAGAAAAATATACTTTCGCCTTAAGTGAACTTAAAAAAAGCCTAGGTATGAAAGATTTAAATAAAATAGAAGCCTATGATGTAAGTCATTTATACCAGGATCATGCGGTTGCTTCTTGTATTGTGTATTCTAAAAAAGGAGCAAATAAAGATAAATATAGACTATTCAATATTCCTAAAGATTTAGCAGGCAATGATATTGGGTCACTAGAACATGCTCTTGAAAGAAGGCTAAAGTATTATGAGGATAAAGAAATTAAACCTGATTTATTACTAATAGATGGCGGTAAAACACAGTTAAAATTCGTTGAATCATTAATTAAAAGCTCTAGGCACTCGGATATTAAAGTTATTTCAATTGTTAAAGGTGCTAATAGGGTAAGAGCTACCGAAACCATCCTTTCTAATGATGGAGTTATTGAGATGGATAAGTATTCAAAAGGATATCTGGTTCTTCAAGAGATAAGAGATGAGTCTCATAGGTTTGCAATAACAGCGCAAAGAAAAAAGAAAAAACTTAGTATAAAAAAATCATTTCTTGACGAGATCAATGGAATTGGCCCAGTAACAAAATCTAATCTCCTCAAAAAATTTAAAAATATAAAAAATATTAAAAATGCTGGGCTAGGTGAATTAATGACTATTAATGGTATTAATGAGAAAATAGCTCAACAAATTATTTCTTACAAAACTTAATGGCTATATTTATAAATTTACTCACCATATCCAGAATGGCTCTTGGAGCATTTATATTTATTCTTTTAACTCGAACAGAGATGTATTGGATAGCATTTGTATTGTTTTTTATCGCAAGTATTACGGATTACTTTGATGGTTATTTGGCAAGAAAATATAATCATGTCTCTCAAATCGGAGAGATACTGGATCCCATTGCCGATAAAATTCTTATTGTTTTTTTATTATTTGCAATATCTGTAAATCTTGCTAGTTACTATATCGCATTTGCATCAGCATTAATTATTTCGCGTGAAATATGGGTCGGAGCTCTTAGAGATTTTAATGCAAGACAAAATAAATCTGATGCAACAAAGGTTACATTTTTAGCAAAAATAAAAACAACTATTCAACTATTTACAATTAGCACTTATCTTTTAGGGCTTGGAATGAACAATATGTTGGTATTGTTAATCGCTGATATATTGCTTTTAATTTCACTCATAATAACTATTTACACAGGCTTTATTTATAGCTTGAACACATTAAAAAAATAACTACTTTAAATATTAGTTGTTGATGTATACAATACTACTTCTCCATAAGGCTGGATGGCAGAGTGGTTATGCAGCGGCCTGCAAAGCCGTTTACGCCGGTTCGATTCCGGCTTCAGCCTCCATAAATTGATTAAATAAATTTGTCATAAAAAACAAATTTTTATTATTTTTACTTTAAATTTATGCAATTATTAATATAATGCATTTTATGTCAAAAAATGTAGATAACATCATAGTAAAACTTATATCCAAAATATCAAAAGATAATAAAATATGGGAATTATCATCATTTTATGATTTCTGCTATTTAAATGGCTACAAAAAAAGCAAAAGAACTTTTAATAGAGAAATTGCCGAGTTAGAGTTTTACTCAAAGGCTCCCTTTGATAAAAATTATCATTTATTGAAGAAAATCATATTTAGTGCTTGGGAAGAAACCTGTAATACAAAAAGGCTACTCTCATTAAAATCTTCTATTTCAAGTTTTAATGAAAATATTTTTATTTTCTATGAGGACAATAGAGGTAAAAAATATTGGTATAGCGCAACAGACATATCAAAAGATATTTTAATAGATTCGCTCAATGCATTATCAGATGAAGTTGAAAAAGACTTTTTGGTTTGGCCATCTTCAGAACTTGTTGATTTCTTTGAGGTTATTGTTAATGATTCTGGTTCTGAAGTTATAAATACTTCCAACAAAAGAAAAGTCACTCTTCCTATAAGTGCTTACAAAAAAGTGCTAACAAAAGAAAATCTTAATCAAAAAAATGATTATCAGCCTTCATCAGTTGAAATTAAAAATGAGATCTTAACTCATTTAGAAAAGATTGAGGCTGAAGCAATTCACATAATCAGAGAAACAGTAGCTGAGGCTGAAAATCCAGTAATGCTTTATTCAGTTGGAAAAGATAGTGCAGTCATGTTGCATTTAGCAAAGAAAGCTTTCTACCCAGCCCCGCCACCGTTTCCTTTAATGCACGTGGATACAGGGTGGAAGTTTGATGAAATGTATCAATTTAGAGATTTAATGGCGAGCGATGCAGGGATGCAGCTTATAGTCCATAAAAATCAAGATGGAGTAGAGCAGAACATTAACCCATTCGATCATGGTAGTGAAATTCATACAGATATTATGAAAACGCAAGCCTTAAAACAGGCTCTAGATTTTCATAAGTTTGATTTCGCTTTTGGGGGCGCTAGAAGAGATGAGGAAAAGAGTAGGGCCAAAGAAAGAATATTATCTTTTAGATCCGAATCTCATGCCTGGGATCCAAAAAATCAAAGACCAGAACTCTGGGATCTATATAATTTTAACAAGAAAAAAACTGAAAGTGCGAGGGTGTTCCCTATTTCAAATTGGACAGAACTTGATATCTGGCAGTACATATACAAAGAGTCTATTCCCATAGTCCCTTTATATTATGCTGCTGAAAGACCTTTTGTAAAAAGAGATGGCACTTTAATAATGATAGATGATGATAGGTTTAAACTTTACAAGGGTGAAAAGATTAAATTCATAAAAGCGCGTTTTCGTACCTTGGGATGCTATCCACTAACTGGAGCAGTAGAATCTGAGGCAACCTCAATGAGTGATATTTTGCTAGAACTAATTCAAACTAATACTACTGAGAGAGATGGTAGATTGATTGATTCAGATTCAGAAGGATCGATGGAAAAAAAGAAGAAAGAAGGATATTTTTAAGATGAATAAAAGTAATAGCAAGATTGTTGATTCAAAGAAACAAGTTGATGATTTTATTCACTCTCAAGAAAACTTATCATTATTAAGGTTCATTACATGTGGTAGTGTTGATGATGGAAAGAGCACTCTTATAGGAAGAATTTTATTTGAATCTCAAACATTATTTGATAATCAAATAAAGGAATTAAAAAATGATTCCAAGAAACATGGAACTCAGGGCGCAGATATTGATTATGCATTATTAGTAGATGGACTTTCTGCAGAAAGAGAGCAAGGTATTACAATAGACGTAGCTTACAGATTTTTCTCAACCAATAAGAGGAAGTTTATCGTTGCTGACACGCCAGGCCATGAGCAATATACAAGAAATATGGTAACTGGAGCGTCTACAGCAGATGTTGCTGTTATTTTGATTGATGCTAGAAAAGGAGTTCTTGAGCAAACAAAGAGACACTCTTTTCTAACATCACTTGTAGGAATAAAAAAAGTTGTTATAGCTGTAAATAAGATGGATCTTATTAATTATAATCAAGATAAATATGAGGCGATAATAAACAATTACAAAGATTTTGCACAGAAATTAAATTTTGATTCAATATATGATATTCCAGTTTCAGCTTTAAACGGTGATAACGTTTTAAATTCAACCAGTAATTTAAGTTGGTTTAGAGGGCCGTCGCTGATGTCTCTATTAGAGACAATAAATGTTGAAAATCTTAATAATAATTTTGTTATGCCAGTTCAAAATGTTATTAGACCAAATCTTGATTACAGAGCTTTTTGTGGAAGAGTATCTTCAGGGATTATTGAAATAGGTGAAAAAATAAGATCACTGCCTTCAGGAAAGGTTGCGAAGATAAAATCAATTAATATTGGAAGCAAGTCATTAGATAAAGCTCTTATAAACCAATCAATTTCAATTACTCTTGATTCTGAAATAGATATTTCTAGAGGGGATGTATTATGCAAAGATGATGCACCAATTGAAGTTTCAAATATATTTGATGTTAACCTAGCCTGGCTTTCTGAAAATGAGGCGCACAAAGGAAGAAGTTATATTGCCAAAATTGGTACGCAAAAAACATCATGCCAGATTGCTGATATCAAACATAAATTTGATATTAACTCCTTAGACCACATTCCATCAAAAAATCTAAAACTTAATGATATATGTAATGCAACTATTTCACTTAATAGAGAAATTCCATTTACTAAATTTCATGATGATCATTCAGTTGGAAAGTTAATTTTGATCGACCCTCTATCCAATCAGACTGTCGGAGCTGCCATGATCAATCATAGCATGCGACGAGCATCTAATATTCATAAACATGACCTTTCAATTACAAGAAATCTTAGAGAGAATTTAAATGGCAATAAATCAAAAATGCTATGGTTTACTGGAATAAGTGGATCAGGCAAATCAACAATTGCCAATCAACTTGAAAAAGAACTTTTTGCAAAAGGAATCAGAACTTACATATTAGATGGCGACAATATAAGACATGGTTTAAATAATGATTTAGGTTTTAGTGATTCTGATAGGGTTGAAAATATAAGAAGAGTTGCAGAGGTCTCTAAACTGATGCTGGATGCTGGCATATTTGTAATCTCATCTTTTATCTCTCCTTTTATAGTTGATAGAAAAATGGCTAGGGAACTTGTGTCCAATGAGGATTTTATAGAAATTTTTGTTGATACTTCTATTGAAGTTGCTGAATCAAGGGATCCCAAGGGCCTCTATAAAAAAGCAAGATCAGGAGAGATTCCTAATTTTACAGGCATATCTAGCCCATATGAGAAACCAATTTCACCAGAAATTATTCTAGATACCAAAAATAACAATATCGATAAATGCGTGCAAATTATTCTGGATTATCTTGATTTATAATAATTTATTAAAGACAAACGCATTAATAAAAGTATAATTGTCCCACCAATCTTTTTAATGGCATGCCCGAGTGGTGGAATTGGTAGACACAAGGGACTTAAAATCCCTCGATAGAAATATCGTGCCGGTTCAAGTCCGGCCTCGGGTACCAGTTTTGAAAAAATTAAACATTTGATTATAGATCCTAAACCTAAATAATAAATTTCAATATACAAACTTCATAAAAATTCAAAATCAAAAATCACCTTTAGATAAAATAAAGATAAAATTTTTTTTCTAAGAGACCTATAGATGCTGATCTTAATGTATTAGTTATTCTTGATGCATTATTAAAAATATGCTACGCATTTCTTTCAAATAAATTATCTTCCAGCTAAAAAGCGGCATAAATAATTAATTTATTCTCAAAATATAAAAGAAAGCTTAGAATGTTTTATATTTTGACATATAATTCTACTATGATTGAAGACCATAGCATCGACTCAGATAACGAAATAAATTTTCAAGAACTTTTTCGTATATTCTTACAATCTAAATGGTTAATAGTTTCTGTAACTAGTTTTGTATCTTTATTTGGAGTTATTTATAGCCTCTATTTACCAAATATATATGAATCTAAGGTTGTTTTAGCTCCTGTAAATGCATCATCTAGCATTTCTGGTAATTTACAAAGATTCAGTGGTCTTGCTGGCTTTGCTGGGATAAATCTTCCCCCTAGGTATGATGAAAGCAATTCTTCAAAAGCAATAAAAAAGATTTCTACCCTTAGCTTCTTTGAAAACAATATACTCAAAAATATTAATCTTCCAGAACTTATGGCGGTTCAATCTTGGGACTCTTTAAATAATGTATTGATTTTTGATGAAAGTACTTATGAAGTAAGTAGCGATACTTGGGTAAGAGAAGTCTCTTACCCAAAACAACAAATACCAAGTGCCCAAGAAAGTTTTAAGGTATTTAAATCTAAGCACTTAACTTTAATCGAAGACGATCTAACGGGCTTTATTACATTATCTATTAAACATCAATCTCCATTCATAGCAAAGCAATGGGCAACTCTCATTGTTGATGAGATCAATAGTTTTTATAGAGAAAAAGACAAGTTAGAGTCACAAAAAGCTGTTAGTTATCTCAATGAGCAAATTGCAATGACTGGTTTGTCTGAAATCAAACAAGTCTTAGCTCAATTAATGCAAGAAGAAATTCAAAAGTTGACCTTAATTGAGGCTAATAAATTCTATGTTTTTGATTACATTGATACTCCAGCGGTGATGGAGCAAAAAGTAGAGCCAGTAAGATCATTAATTTGTATTTTATTTGCATTAATTGGATTAATTGTAAGTATCTTAATTGCTCTCATTAGGCACCGAATTGCCAACAATGGATCTCATGAGTTATAAGTTTTTTTAATTCTTTTAAGCTAAATATGAAAAATAAAAAAAAAATAACTGTTGTTGGTTGTGGCTATGTTGGCATGTCCATCTCAGTTCTTCTTGCTCAATATAATCAAGTGACTTTGCTAGATATTGACCCTGTTAGAGTAAACAAGGTTAACAACAAAGAGTCCACAGTAGCAGATCTAGAGATAGAGTCTTTCCTAACCAAAAAAAAACTCAGTTTGATCGCAGTACTTGATAAGCAAAAAGCATATTCTTCAGCAAACTTCGTAATAGTAGCAACACCTACTAATTATGATCCTGACACTAATAGCTTTGATACCTCTTCTGTCGACGGTATAGTTAGTGATGTGTTAGAACTAAATTCAGATACTACAATTATAATTAAATCTACCATACCTTTGGGGCATACAAAATCATTGCAAGAAAAACATAATACAGATCAAATAATCTTTTCGCCTGAGTTTTTGCGAGAGGGACAAGCTTTAAAAGATAATCTTTATCCATCACGGATCATTATTGGAAGCGACCTTGAGGATGGAAAAGTTTTTGCTGAGCTATTAATTGAAGCTGCAGAGAAAAAAGATATTGAAACGTTATTTACAAGTTCAACCGAGGCAGAAGCAATAAAACTATTTGCAAATACCTACCTCGCCATGCGTATATCTTTTTTTAATGAACTAGATTCATATGCTCTAGCTCATAAACTGAATACTAAGAGCATTATTCAAGGACTTTGCTTAGATGAGCGAATAGGACAGGGCTACAACAACCCCTCATTTGGATATGGCGGTTACTGCTTGCCAAAAGATACCAAACAACTTCTTGCAAATTATAACAAGGTTCCACAGAAATTGATTGAGGCAATAGTTTTATCAAACACTACCCGAAAAGACTTTGTTGCAGATTCTATAGCTCAACTAAATCCTAAGATTGTTGGTATATACCGTCTTGTAATGAAGCAAGGATCTGACAATTTCAGAGCTAGCGCTATTCTAAGTATAATGAAGAGATTAAAAGATAAAGGTATCGAGGTGGTTATTTATGAGCCAACATGCGATGAAACTCATTATTTGCAAACAAAAATTATTAAATCTCTTGATGACTTTAAGAATCAGTCAGATTTAATTGTAACTAATCGAATGAACAAAGATCTAATTGATGTTGAAGAAAAAGTATTTACAAGAGATCTTTTTGGTAGCGATTAAATGAAAGTATTAATAACTGGGGCTGCAGGTTTTATTGGATTTCATCTTACTTTAGCTCTCCTTGAAAATGGCAATGAAGTAATCGGTATAGATAATCTAAATGACTATTACAACCCTAACCTAAAACTTAAACGTTTAGAAAAAATAGCCGAACACTCAAAAGAGTCCAATTTTAGATTTATAAAAATGGATATCTCAGACAGAGTATCAATGGAAAAGCTTTTCATTGAAAATTCATTTGATGTAGTCGTGAACCTTGCTGCCCAGGCTGGAGTAAGATACTCCATAGAAAATCCTTATGCATACGTAGATTCAAACTTGGTTGGTTTTGTAAACGTTCTTGAAGGTTGTCGCCATTCAAAAGTTAAGCACCTGGTTTATGCTTCATCTAGCTCCGTATATGGTATGAATGTTAAACAGCCATTTAGTACATATGATCGAGCAGATTACCCGATTTCACTTTATGCTGCTACAAAGAAATCAAATGAATTAATGGCTCACACTTATAGTCATCTATATAAAATTCCAACTACAGGGCTGAGGTTTTTTACTGTTTATGGTCCTTATGGTCGACCAGATATGGCTTATTATAAATTTACCAAGGCTATATTAAATGGTGAATATATTAATGTTTACAATAACGGAAATATGAAGAGAGATTTTACCTATATAGATGACATAATCGAGGGAGTAGTTAGAGTTATGAGCAAAATACCTTCCCCAAATATTAATAAATATTCAACATCAAGACCTCCATACAGCATATATAACATTGGAAATAACAATCCAGTCACTCTAAGAGATTTTATTACTTCTATTGAAAACGCATGTGGATTAAAAGCAAAAGAAAAATTATTACCAATGCAGGATGGTGACGTACCAATAACATATGCAGATATTAGTGACTTATCCACATCGGTTGGCTTTAAGCCATCCATAGATATAAATTCGGGAATAGCTAAATTTTATAAATGGTTTAAAGACTCCTCATAATGCTAAAGAAATATCTGTATAATCCTAAGTTAGTTATCAAAGATCAGTATTTAAAACGTAGTCATTTTTATAAAAATTATTGTGGAGACTTGCCTCTGTTTAGGGTTGATTCAAGAATTGCGATATCCGACTCAAATCCTAAAAAATATATGTTCTTTAGAATTCCAAAGGCTGCAAATTCTACAGTAATATCTAGCTTATATTTTAATGAAAATGGAAGCGAGGCTAAATCATGGGAAGATATAGCTTTGTTTAAAAACTCATACTCAAGACCATCCCAAGGATACCTAGAAAATAACTGTCTCAATGATTACTTTAAATTCACAATAGTAAGAAATCCTCTAAACAGATGCCTGTCTGCATATCAAGACAAAATTCTCAGGCAATGTGCGCAAAAAAAATTAGTTACAAATTTTCTAAAGATAGATGCCAAGAGCACAGTCACACTAAATCAGTTTTTAGACTTTTTAGAATTTGGAGAGGGCATGTGTCTTGATGGTCATTTTGCTATGCAATCAGATTTATGTTTTTTCGATATCAATGAGATAGATTTTATTGGAAAGTTTGAAACTTTAGACAGTCACATCAGGATTATTTTAGAAAGTATTTATGGCTCTAAATATTCCATTAAAAGTTGGAATGTTCACAAAACTAAAAATTCTTATGACATTGATGACCTGTCAAAAAAAAGAATTAAGAGGCTCTATAGAAATGATTATGAAAAATTTAAATACTAATGAATCAATTAATAATTATCATAACAGTCATAGGAAAAGAAATTTTATACATGTATATGCACATTAACTGTTTTGAATTAAGAAAACTGGACTATAGCTTAAATTGAGGTTTTTTTGAGTTATCTTTTTTAAAAAAATAATTGGAGTGATTAATTAATGTTAATGAAAAAAAAAGTTCTATTGGTGTTTGGTACAAGGCCAGAGGCTATTAAAATGGCCCCAGTATACTTAGCCTTGAAACAGTCAGATGTTTTTGAGACTAAGGTAGTAGTTACGGCACAGCATAGAGAGATGTTAGATCAAGTTTTAGATTTATTTAAAATTAAGCCAGATTATGATCTTAATATAATGAAATCAGGCCAAGGTCTAGTTGAGATCACTTCAATAATGCTTAGCGAAATAACAAAAGTACTCCAAGATTGTAAGCCGGATTTAGTTTTAGTACATGGTGATACTACTACAACTTTCTCAGGATCATTGGCTGCATTTTATGAGAAAATTGAAGTTGGGCATGTGGAAGCTGGCTTGCGAACTGGAGACATTTATTCTCCATGGCCTGAAGAGGTAAATCGAAAACTTACAGGTGGTATCGCCCGGCTTCACTTCACTCCTACGGAAACTTCAAAAACCAATTTAATCAGAGAAGGCGTATCTCTAGATGATGTTTTTGTGACTGGTAATACTGTTATAGACGCGTTATTAGATGTAGTAAATAGACTTGAAAGAAGTAAAAGTTTAAGTGCTAAGCTGGATTCGGATTTAAATATCGATATCTCAAAAAGACTCATTTTAGTTACTGGGCATCGAAGAGAAAGCTTTGGTGATGGTTTTGAGAGGATTTGTGCTGCTTTACGAAGAATTGCTGAGAGTCACGAGGATGTTCAGATAATCTATCCTGTTCATTTAAACCCAAACGTTAGAGAGCCAGTAATAAGAATATTGGGTAATATGAACAATATATTACTCATACCTCCTCAAGAGTACTTACCTTTTGTTCATTTAATGCGAAGGGCAGCTTTAATACTTACAGATTCTGGTGGAGTTCAAGAGGAAGCTCCCTCGCTTGGCAAGCCTGTGCTAGTTATGCGAGATACAACAGAGCGACCTGAAGCTGTAGCTGCTGGAACTGTTAAGCTGGTTGGAACAAATGAAGAAAGCATACTTTATGAAACAAATAAGTTGCTTGATGATAAAAATTACTACTCAGACATGGCCAGATCTCATAATCCTTATGGGGACGGCAAAACTTCTAATCGCATAAAGAAATTAATTGAAAATTATTTTAAGACAAAGGAGAACAAAAAATGACTATTTTTTCCAAAATATCCGTTGTGGGTTTAGGTTACATTGGTTTACCTACGGCTGCAATGTTTGCTTCAAAGGGAATCGAGGTTATAGGTTTAGATGTATCCACAAATGTTGTTAATACAATTAATAAAGGTGAAATACATATAATTGAACCAGGTTTAAGTGAAATTGTTTCAAATACCGTTGCCAATGGAAAATTGCGTGCAACCCTCAAACCTGAAACTTCTCAAGCTTTTTTGATAGCCGTACCTACTCCATTTAGTGGCAATAATCATGAACCAGATTTATCTTATATTAAGTCAGCTTGCAAAAGCATTGCCCCAGTACTAGAAAAGGGTAATTTAGTAATTTTAGAAAGCACGTCACCAATTGGAGCCACTGAAAAAATGGCTAATTGGCTAAGTGAATACAGGCCAGATCTTTCTTTTCCGCAGAGCAAGGGAGAGGCTGCTGATATTTCTATTGCCCACTGTCCTGAGAGAGTTTTGCCAGGGAGGGTCATGGAGGAATTAATTATTAATGATAGGGTAATTGGCGGAATGACTGAAAAATGTTCATTAGCAGCAAATGATTTGTATTCAATCTTTGTGACTGGGAAGTGTGTAATTGCTTCTGGTCCAGCAGTTGCAGAGATGGCAAAATTGACTGAAAACAGCTTTCGAGATGTAAACATTGCATTTGCTAATGAGCTTTCTATGATTTGTGATAAGTTAGATGTTGATGTTTGGGAGCTTATAGCACTGTCAAATCGCCATCCAAGGGTCAATATTTTACAGCCAGGTCCTGGTGTAGGAGGGCACTGTATTGCAGTAGATCCCTGGTTTATTGTTAGCTCATGCCCCGATCTTAGCCATCTTGTGCGAACGGCCAGAGAAGTCAATGATAAGAAACCGTTTTGGGTAATTGATCAAATACTTGATGCTGTAAATGCAGTGTCATCTGCAAATAAAATACCTACTGTTGCTTTGTTGGGATTAGCATTTAAACCTAATATAGATGATATGAGAGAAAGTCCGGCCATTGAGATAGGCTTACATTTATTAAAAATGAAAAAACTATGTAATGTTGTTGCGGTTGAACCTAATGTTTTCGATTTTGATGTGAACGGTTTAAATTTAGTTCCTTATGATGATGCTATGTCTTTGGCTGATATAGTAGTTGTCCTAGTAGATCATGATGAATTCAAAGCTAAAGAAAAGCCCTTAAATAAAATAGTTATAGATACCAGGGGCATGTGGCAATAATTTACATACCATTGAAGTAATAGTTAAAATTTTTGAATAGATTTAAAATATACACTAAAGATCCATGAAGACTAATTTAAGTTATTTAATTAAAATGAATTAATGGCTATATTAGGCATAATCCATATCTTAAAATCCCACCTTCAGACAAAAAGCATTACAATTCATATTCCTTATGAATATAAATGAATATTAAACCTACAGATATTTTATTCATTTTATCTAGTTACATTTTATTGCTAGTTATCAATCATGGATTTATTAATTATGAGTATGGATTTTTAGAGCCTGTTCTAATTATATTCTGTATTGTTAGCTTAACTATACAAGTACTCGTTTTTGGGGCAAACCGAGCTGTAGATAAATTATTTTTTCTGATAACACCCATTCTAATGATTGGGATGCTTGCTTCCATATTTTTATATACAACAGGAGAATTACGAGAATTTGAGGCATCTGACAGTTATGTTTACGATCGACTTGCATCTCTTTTGGCTATATCTGGAGGATCTCCAGACGGCTTAGATGGAGTGAAATATGGCTTAGATGATTATGGTTATCCGTTGATAAGATATTTATTTGGTGCAGAAACGGGTTCAAATATTGCACTGCTTTTTTTTAAAATATTGTTACATTACACTACAGCTTATTTTATTTATGTTTCATTGCTTAGAGATGGAATTGGGGCAGTTATATCATCAAGATGCTCTTTGTTATATTTAAATAACTCAATTCTTATCTTCTTTATCTGCTCAGGCCTTAAAGAAGTTATATTTGCTTTCTTTGTTTCGGGTCTTTTACTTCATAGATTATGGATAAAATCTATTTTAATTTCATGCACTTATTTTTTTAGAAAAAGCGTTCCTCTAACAGCAATTTTAGCCCTTATTACTTTGAAATATAGCCGGCTTCTTTCAACTCAAAAATTACTTGTGATTTTAAGCATTTTGCTATTTTTAACTTTTGCTTTTTTTGTAAATATAAGTAGTAATAGTTTCCCTTTTAGGGATTATGTGAATCTTCTTCTTTTAGGCTATGAATTGGAAGTTTTTTTTGCATCATTATATTCAGTATTATTTGGAGGCATACCTACGGTTTTTAATGAAAGTCCAACAAATCTTGTTTATTCACCTAGTGTTTTTTTAGTTAATTGTCTTCTTATGGGAGCTCTTTTTTCACTAAGACTTAAATATTTTAAAGAGCCATATTTTTATGTACTTTTAATATTTGGCATTGGTTTGATAGTATTGGCTTTGGGCATAAAGGTTAGATATATCGCACCTTTTTATTTCATATACTTGCTAATAATTGGATCTTCTTTCTCTAGGATATCATCTACAGGACTAAAGATGGGCGTCATTGCAACTGTATTTGTAAGCCAAGCATGGAGCTTTTTAGCATGAATGTTGAAAATTTAAATTCGACTTTAATTGCTTATGGAATACACTCATATCATTTAATTCCTTACTGTAAAAAAATATACTATGATAATTATCTTTAAAAACCTTAATTCAATTCTAAAGAAATTACATAGTGAGTAGTATTGTTTTCCCGAAATCTGACTTTAAAGCCATTAACTGGGCAAATTCACTTGACAGAAACAATGTTGGAGTAAAATTTTATGACTTTATAAGACCTTCTAATATTTTAAAAACAATCTCTTCTATTAAATCTGGTGATGTATTCGTTGTCAGATATTTAAATGATTCTAAGTCTGTCTTAAATGAATGTTTGAAGTGCTTATGCTTTATATGGTTTTGCTTTATTTGTAAGATATCTGGAGGGCGTGTCTGGTGGTTTTGTCATAATATAGACAAAGAAACTCAAATTTTTCATCCAATATTAAATAAATCTAAAAGGTGGTTTTGTGAAAAAATTTCCGAGCGGATAGTGGTTATGGATCCATTGCTTGAGAAATATGCTAAAGAAATTTTTCCTTCAAAGACTGTAAATTCAATATGTTTTGGATCTTCAAATAGAATTACAAATTTTGGAGAAAAATATCATTTAGATAAGCTGATAAGTGCTTTAAAGAAAAGCAAGCAATGGCGAGATGCTTCAATTCGTTTATTATGTGTAACATCAGCTCAGGAAAAGAACAAATCTATACAAGTTATTGAAAAGCTTGTTAACAGTCATCAATGCTCTGGATTAATCGTATATGATGGCGATATAAAAGATAATCTATTAGAAAAACTTCAAGACTCATTTGTTATTATAAATGAGAGGTGTGATGTTTCTCTTAAATATTGGGGGGATTTTGACTATGTTGTAAAAGCTAGTGATGACTTGAGCATGAATTTCTCTCTTTATAATGCGTGCACACAAGAAATACCCGTCATAACAATAGATAAAGGAGTTTTACCATCATTCATTCGCTTTTATGGTTTAGGTTCTCTTATTAACAATGACGGTTCTATTTCAAAGTTCCTTTCTTCAGCTGGCTATAAGAAATTCCTAAATGAAAGGAGCTGGGATATAGCAAGTGACAAAATGGCAAGTTGGCTTAATCTATATTAAATCTAAGATATTTATACTAAATTCATAACCTTTTTTTTATTAATAATCCTTCTTAATGTTCATAGATATATATAAATTTGATATCCTAAGAAATAAATTACTAAACGCAATAAAATATGAAAGATATAGTTTTTATTACACAGCTTCTTTCACAACCAAGATGCATCAAAAGAATCGAATCATTTATTGATGAGGGTTATAATTGCAAGGTATATGGTTTTGTATCTGGACTCTACGAAGACAACCTAAGACATGCCAATTTTAAAATTGATGAAGCAAGATCATTAGACAAAAAGCTATCAAGGTTTAAAAAAATCATCGAATACATCAAACTAATACTTTATGTAAAAAAACAAATTAATAGCAAGAGTATTGTCTATGCATTTGGTTTTGAAATTGGGATTTTTGTTTCTTTCCTTTTTAGAAGAAACTACATATATGAAGAGGCTGACGTTAGCGCATCAAGATTTCAAAATAGATTTCTTAAGAAGTTCTTTCTGAGACTTGACAAAAAAATCATAAAAAAATCAACTATTACAATTTTTACTTCTGAAGGTTTCCAAGACTATATTTTTCCTGATGGTAACCCATATAGCTACAAAACCATTTTCATACATAACAAACTTCATGAATCTTTTAATGATCTCAATAGAAAAAAATATAATATTAAATATAGCAGTAACAGTATTATTTTTGGATTTGCAGGCTTAATTAGGTATCCAAACACAATTTTACGATTTGCAAGAGTAATTGGAGAAAGTTTTCCAGAACATGAGTTTCATTTTTGGGGCGATGCAGAGACGGATATATCTAACTATTGTGATTGGTTAGAGTATAAAAATATCTTTTTTCATGGACCTTTCAAAAATCCAGAAAATCTAGAAGAAATATATAATCAAATTGATTTAAATATCGCATGCTACGACCCATCATCTGAAAATGTTAAAATTGCAGAGCCAAATAAGTTTTATGAATCTATTTTTTTTGGGAAGCCAATAATTGTTTCCAGGGATACATTTCTTGAAAAAAAAGTTAAAAAACTAGAAGTTGGGTATGCAATAAATGCATGTGATAATAAAGCAATTAAAATTTTTGTTTCAGGCTTGAATAAAGACTCTATTCAGAATAGAAGTAAGAACTGTTTAGATAGACCCTCCGATGAGCTGGTAACTAACAAAAAAAATGATATTGGCATGATTAATGAACTTTTATTTGAAAGAACTCTTCAATGAAAATTCAAAATAAAATATCACTATTTCTATGGAGACTACATTCTGAAAATTTGGATTGATTTAACCAACTCCCCACATGTTAATTTCTTCAAACCTTTTAAAAAAAAATGGGAAGAAGAGGGACATGAGATAATTTTAACAACTAGGGACTTAGCAAATACCATCGACTTAGTTGAACAAAATAACTGGACCCATTCCTTAATTTCTGGCCATGCAGGAAAAAATCGTTTTTTAAAAAGCCTTTACTTTTTCATTAGAGTCTTCAAATTATGGTATTTTTTAAAAGACAAAAAAATTGACGCAGGAATATCTCATAGTTCATTTTATTCGCCACTTGCTGGAAAGTTAATAGGTTGTCCTACCATTTATTTAAATGATAATGAGCATGCTAAAGGAAATTATTTGGCATTTCTATTTTCTACAGTTAATATCTTTCCAGAATTTCTTGAAAAAAATTATAAAGATTCTTTTTTAGCAAGTTTATTTAATTTTAAATTTTATAGCGGTATCAAAGAAGGAGTATATTTATCTCAACAGAATTTCTCTTCATCTAAAAATTCATTAGGCTCAAAAAAATCCAACATATACGTTAGGCTTGAACCTGATACTGCAGATTACTATTCTGGAAATACAGAGTTTTTGGATAACTTGCTAATAAGTTTATCTATATCAAATAATGTAAAAATTCTTCCTAGAAATAAAGAACAAAGCATGCGTTTTAATGACTCTAAGTTTTCTAATATCGAAATTGCTACAAAGCCACTAACCTTAGAAAACATTTATGAGAATTGTGACCTATTTATTGGGGCTGGAGGCTCTATGAGTAGAGAGCTAGCATTTTTGAATATTACCACTTTATCAATCTACCAAGATGAGCTATTGGAAGTAGATAAATTTTTAGTATCAAAGAAATTAATGCATCATAATCCTGCGCCAAAATATGAAGACATTGAACTTCTTTTACATAACTCAAAAGTAGATATTGATAATGAACTTATAGAAAAGGGTTTATCGGCTTTTAATTTAATCAATGCAGTTGTTAATGATTTGCGGCAACTTGAGAATAAAAATGCATCTTAAAAATAACTTTTTTCAAAAAATCCATTGGATATTTAAACGTTTATCAGTAATTTCAATAAATGAATTATTATTTCGATTAAAAGAGCGTATAGATATTTTATTAATGTACTTCCAGTTTAAATGTATTAATAATAATTCAAAAACAAGAGAATACAGTTTTATACAGAGTTCAAAGAAGGTATTGCCTAGCTACAAATGGTTAACTATTTCAAACTCCAATAAATTGAAATTAATAGAAGGTAAAATACCCATGTTTGGCTCGGAGTGGTTTTGGAGCAGGCCTGATTCGTCAAAATCATGGCGTACTGCTCCAGAAAATAATAATATTTGGCCAGACTATTTTTTTGATAGAGTGGAATTTAGGCAAGGAAACTCTATTGGCGATATTAGGATAGCTTGGGAATCATCTCGCTTGCAGCATCTAATTGCGTTAGCTCTTATCGCAACATCAGATAAGAATGGTAAAGAAAAAAACCAGGCTACAAGAACATATTGTGATGATATATTGAGTTGGAAAGATCAAAATCCGAAATTTTGTGGTATTCATTACGTTTCTTCTATGGAGTGCGCTCTTCGTATTATAGCTCTATCAATATCATTTGATATTATTAGGAATCATCTTGATAGCAATAAAAAAAATATTGGCAAGGCAGTTAGCGCTATTATTACAGAACACGCAAGCTTTATTATTAGAAGAATGTCACTTCATTCATCAGCAGGCAATCATGTTTTAGCTGAATCTACAGGGTTGATTATAGCCGGACTAATTTTCTCTGAACATCCATCGTCTAAAAATTGGTTTTCATTCGGGCTAAAGGTTTTTGAAAGTGAGATTGATCGTCAAATAAATAAATCTGGTTTTGGTATTGAGGGAGCTTCTAAATACCTAATACAAATAATTGAATATAGCATTTTATGTAGTTCTATTTTGAAGAAATTTAACATAGATGTACCTTTAAAAATATCTTCTGCTCTTTCAAGAGGTCTACAACAAGTCAACATGCTTTATAATATCTTAAATGTATATCCTGAGGTAGGTGACAGTGACAGTGGTTTTGCGGTCTCTTTTTTATTTAATGAAGTATTTAGTAAAATCTACACATCCAGTACTTTTATTCAGAACTCTCATTTGCTCGCAATAGGCGATCCAAAACATCCTTTATCTTTAGTATTTTGTAATGGGTCACTTGGCATGCCTCCAACGTATGGACATGGTCATGCTCATGCATTATCTATTCAGCTTTATAACAATGGCTTTCCTATTTTGTCTGATCCAGGAACATATTCTTATACAGGAGAGCCTAAATGGAGAGAGTATTTTCGATCTACAAAGGCACATAATACATTAAACATTAATGGCAAGGATCAGTCTCAACAAGAATTATTATTTATGTGGTCTAAGCCATATAATTGCTCAAATATTTTGTTTAAAAAATATAAAAATTTTTATATTTGTATTTCTCAACATGATGGTTATAGTGACCTAGGAATATCTCATAAGAGGATGTTTATTTTTAATCCTAGTCAAGGCCTATATGTAAAAGATTGGTTGATTACAGCTACCAAGTATACTGCTGAATTATGTTGGAATATTAACAAACCAATAATTAATAAAAACATTATTATCTCCAAGAGCTCTTCATTAAATTTTGAAATAATAAATTCATCATTAAACTCATCTGAATCTAGTAATTTTCAAATCAAGGATGGATGGCATTCTCCTCGATATAATAAAAAATATAGAATTAAGCGCATTACAAGCTTAATTGATTCTGAGAGTGAAGCTTCTTATGCAAGCTTATTTACACTTTCTGGAGTTGATATTAGATGGTATGATAAGGCTTTAAAATTTGCTTTAAGACAAATAAAATCTAATTAATAATTATTCACTAATACTAAATACTTTAACTTAATGAATTCATATAAAGAGCAAGAACTTCTTATAGTAGGTTGTGGAAAGATGGGGTTGTCACATCTTGTTCTATTTACACCTTATCTTGGTAAAGAAAATTTAATAGTTGTTGAAAAAAAGTTTTTAATGCGTTGTGTCTTGTTCTTACTTGGTTATAAAACATTAAGTAGTTTACCTAAAAATACAGAAAAATTCTCAAACTTGAATGGGGTTCTGATTGCTACACCAACTAATTCTCATTATAAGATCGCAGACTGGGCAATATCCAATAAATTGAATATATTTGTTGAAAAACCACTTACTTTAGATATAAATCAAAGTAGAGATTTAATGTTAAAAGCCAAAAAAGCTAATGTTTATGATCAAGTAGGCTTTGTAATGAGATTCGTCCCTGCATTTGCAGATTTAAAATCTATAATAATTAGTGAGAAGCTTGGTAGGGTAAAAAACTATATCGCTTCAATGCGCGGAAATGTCATAACTCCAAATACCTCTTCAGCTTCTTGGCAAACAAACCGTGATCAAGGGGGTGGTTGTCTTAATGAGTTTGGCCCACATTTACTAGATCTATGTAGGTTCTTGTTTAACGATATCAATGCTATTAAAAATGTAAAAACAGGAAAGATCTATAGTGGCAATGCAGACGATTGGGTTGCCTGCTCTCTGGAGCATAATAACGGACCAATAGGAAAACTAGACCTTAATTGGTGTGATGAAAGCCTGCGTAAATCTGTTGTTAAATTTACCATAGAGTTTGATGAGGCAACTTTATACGTTGATTCGTCTGGAATTTCTTTATTAGACAAAAACACAGAAATGAACTTAAATGATATTATTCAATCAGTTTCTGAGCGAGAATATAATGTAGATTTTTATTTAAGAGGGGAAGAGTTTTCTCTTCAGGCTGAAGCATTCATGCATAATTCTAACTACAACATAAAAGCAAAAAAATCTCATACAATTAAATCTACTGCAAATTTCTTAGATGGTCTCGCTGTTGATGAGTTAATTAATAATATTGAATCAAATAAAAAATAATAATATGTCATTAGGGAAAATAATTTTTGGAGACAATCAATTTCTTGGAGTAAATCATTCAAGTCAACATAAAGCATCTAAATTATATGATTATTACTCATCGTCCGAAAAGATTATTGAGACACTCGCATATGCATATGATGCAGGTATTCGAGATTTTATGTTTACTACTCATGATAGGTATGAATTAGTTTTTTCTGAAATAGATCGTTCAAACATATTCCCAGAGATGAATTATTATCCATGCATCCCCTATGCTCATAAATATTGGAATCAGCTCATGGATAATTCTTTAGCAGCAGTAATAGCATCAACCATTTCAAAAACATCTGCATCAAAATTACCAATGGCATTATTAGCATCTATATCCGGAAGGCATTCGAGATTAATTGAAACAATAGTTTTGTTAGAGAATTTAATGTGTAATGGCTTAAATGTAAAAGGTGTGTTTTTGCAAAATGCAGCCTTTGATCTTTTGCTTGCAATGAAAGCGTATAACCTAATAGATGATTTTTATTCTGCAATTGACAATCGACTTGGAATTTTGCCTGGATTTATCACTATGAATCATAGTCTGGCATTATCTACCCTGACTGAAAATATTGGGATTGAGAAACCTGTTTTGTGTGCTAATTTCAATTTATCAGGTTCCCGCATGCATCCGAGTTTTAATACTGTAAAAAAATCATTTGCTTCAAAAAAGTCTATTAATATTGCAATGTCAATATTTGGTAGTGGCGCCAATCCAAATGATAGCCTTGATTTTGCTATTAAAATGATGAAAAGCGCTCATGTTGATTCAATTTTATTTGGCTCTTCAAATGCTCAAAATATAAGAAATAATGCACAGAGGATATTTAAATCTTTATAGAGTTCATGCTTTTTAATTTAACTTATGGCTTATATTTTATAAATACATTTGACAGATATTGTCTTTTAAAGTTAAAAAGAAATTTATGAATGCGATATCGAAATGTTTAAGTGTACTTTTTAGATTTTAAAAGTGATTAAATCTATTGCTTGGGCATCTTTTTTTGAATTATTAAAGTTGCTTACACGAATAGCTAGCGTTGTAATTTTAGCAAGATATATACCACCAATAGAATACGGTGTATTTACTGGCTTATTAATAATTATTTCTTTTTCAACTGTTTTTACTGATGCATCCTTTGGTGCCTTATTGATTAATAAAAAAAATACAAGTCCCAATTTTATTTCTTCAATTGCCTCACTTTCTTTGTTTACATCTTTACTAATTTATTTAGTACTAATTGTTAATTCTACTGGAATTGGGATCATGATTGGCATGCCAAGGGTCTCTGAGGTTATTCCACTACTGTCAATGGTTTTCTTGTTTCGCTCTATGGCACTACCTGGCTCAACTAAATTGCAAAGAGATCAAAATTTTTATAAATATTCAAAAATAGAATTCTTAAGTTATGCAGTTTCAGTTTTTTTCATAGGTATTCCAATGGCATTTTATGGATATGATTTATATGCCTTGTGTTCAATGCACTTTGTTGGCGAGCTCCTAAGAACTATTCTTTTTATGGTCGAAAGTAATAGAAATGTTTTTATAATCAAAGTAAGTTTATTAAAGGAGATAAAAGAAGACTTGCAATATGTTTTAAAGCTTTGCATGTCTGAATTTATAAATCGTGCTGCACTCCAAGTTGATAGGTTTATGATTGCAAAATTTTGGGGTGCTGAGCAACTAGGTTTTTATAGTAGGATGTATTATTTATCAAGTCAGCCAGCGAATATTTTTGGAAATTCAGTAAGCAAAGTTTTTTTTGCTGACTTTTCTAAATATAAGAATGATATTGAATATTTAAAAAAAAATATAATTAACTCTATATCTTTGATATTCATATTTTTTTATCCTATAACTCTATATCTCTCAATGATAGATGTTCAATTGATAAGATTGATTCTTGGGGATACGTGGGTTGAAGCTGCGAATGTTTTTGGAATCCTTCTTTTGACTATACCCTTTAAACTATCTCAAAAAGTTTCAGCACAAATCTTAAAATCTCAAAGATCAATGAATAGCCTTATTTTTATTCAAATATCATACTTACTAGTTGCAGCTATTTTGATATATTTTATGATAGGATCTGATCTAGAGTCAGTAACATATGCTGTTCTGTTTGGGTACATGTACATATCAATAGTTATGTTTTTATTTGCATCCGTAACTTTAGGTTTTACAATTCGAGATTACTTAACTGTAATTTTTAAAATTTTATTTATTATTACATTATGCAATGTGTTAAAAATGTATTTTATCGATTTAGACAATTCTGTTTATCAAAACCTATTTTATTTATTGACTTTGACATACATATTATTAATGCCAATGTTGTATAAGAGTGCTCGAACAAAAGAAGTCTTCTCAAATTTTTATGATAAATTTTTTAAACAATAATAGAGAGGTTCCATTTAGTCTCTTTAGGAAGAAATATCTTAAAGCGGTAAAATCAAAAGAGCACTTACCATATGCAGTAAATATCTCTTCAGTATCTGGTGACGGCACAGTAGACTCAAGATTTGTAAATCTAAAAATTGTAGATAATGAAGACTTTATATTCTTTACAAATTATAACTCTCCCAAATCAAAACAATTTCATAATAATAATCAAATTAGCGCATGTTTTTTTTGGAAAACAACTAATACCCAGATAAGAATAAAAGCAAAAATAATAAAGTCAGATAAATTGACTAATGAAACTTATTTTTCTAGTAGAGATATAAAAAAGAATGCTTTAGCCATTAGTTCAAGACAATCTAATATCATTAGTTCATATGATTTAGTTAAGGATAATTACAATAAAGCTCTAACTAGGACTGATTTGAAGACTTGCCCGGAGTATTGGGGTGGCTTCACCTTTACACCACATGAAATAGAATTCTGGGAAGGTGATAAATTTAGGCTTAATAAAAGAAACCTTTATAAAAAACAAAATGATAAATGGGTTCATTTCATTTTAGAGCCATAAATTTGTTTAAATAAGGTATTTTTTGTTATAGAATCACACTTCATGAAATATCTCACAATTAAAATCATTTTTTAATTAACCAATTACATCGGAAATAATCATAGCTATCAATAAAAAAAATACAGTCCCCATAAATCAAAAAATTAGAGCAGATAAAGTTATGCTCATCGGTCAAGAAGGGGAAAAGCATGGTTTAATTGACTTCAAAGATGCATTAGATCAAGCTCAACAGTCTGAATTGGATTTAGTTCAAGTTTCCCCAACTGGATCAGATCCAATTGTTTGTAAACTTATGGATTATGGCAAACATGTATTTGCCAAGAAGAAAAGCATCTCATCCTCAAAGGCAAAAGTTAAAAGAACATCTGTAAAGGAAATAAAATTTAGGCCTTCAACTGACATAGGCGATTACAATATTAAATTAAAAAAAATAAAAAGCTTTATTCTTGACGGAGATAAGACTAAAATAAGCGTCCGATTTAGGGGTAGAGAAATTCTTAATAGTAATCTTGGCCTTGAACTTTTAACCAGACTCAAGGACGAACTGGTAGAAATAGCTCAAGTAGACCAAGAGCCATCACTTGAAGGCAGACAATTACTAATGGTTTTGTCGCCTTTAAAAAAGAATAAATAGTTAAATTTTAAGAGTAAAAAATGGGATATAAATTAAAAACACATTCTGGAGCAGCCAAGCGTTTTAAGAAAACGGGTTCATCTTTAAAAAGCAAAAGCGCTCATAGAAACCATATACTTACTAAACAGTCTACAAAACGAAAAAGACATAACAGAGGATTAAATAAACTTACAGGCATCGTACTTAAGATGGCCTCTAAGCTTATTAATAGATAATATGCCAAGAGTAACAAAATCAGTAACAGCAAAAGCTAAGCACAAGAAAGTTTTAAGTGCTACTAAAGGTCATTATGGAGCTAGAAGCAGACTTTACAAGACTGCTAAGCAATCAAATATAAAAGCTCTTCAATATGCTTTTAGAGATAGAAAAAACAGAAAAAGAGAATTTAGGGCACTATGGATTGCACGTATTAACGCTGGATCAAGAGCGCTTGGTGTATCGTATTCAGTTCTTATAAACGGGCTATCTAAAAGTAATATATTGCTTGATAGAAAGATTCTCTCAGATCTTGCAATAAATGATGCTCCAACATTTGAGAAGATTGTAAAATCAGCTGTAAACTAAGTTTACAATGTCTGATTTAGACAACATAAATCTACCAATTATCCTTGAAGAGTCCGGAAGACTTCATCCTATAAATCAAACTAAAGATTATCTTTTAAAGCTTCTTGCTGGTTTGGGTTTCAAGGAAGTTCATGGGCCGGAGATTGAGACTGAAGAATTTAATTTTGATATGTTAAATATCAAAAAATCTCATCCTGCTAGACAAATGCATGATACTTTTTATGTAGAAAATAAGAAAAATGTTTTAAGAACTCATACCTCTCCAGTACAAATAAGAAGCATGCTTAAAAGTAAGCCACCAATAGCATTTACCTCAGCAGGCAAAGTTTATAGAAAAGATGATGATGCAACCCATCTTCCAATGTTTCACCAAGTAGAAGGCATCTATGTTGATGAGAATGTTACTTTTGCTAATTTAAAAGATCTTATCCATAAAATTCTTCATGAATTATTTGGTGATAACGTTCAAATCAGGTTTAGACCATCCTATTTCCCATTTACAGAACCCTCAGCTGAAGTTGATATACTTTCAGATAGTGGGAAATGGCTTGAAATACTTGGCTGTGGCGTTGTAAATCCTAAAGTATTAGAAAATTGCAACATTGACTCTAATAAATACAGCGGCTTAGCTTTTGGCCTAGGAGTTGAAAGAATAGCCATGCTCAAATATGGTGTAAATGATATTAGGGAATTTTATAAATCAAATTTAGATTTTCTTGCACAGTTCAAATGAAAATAAACTATCTGGATCTAACAAACTTCTTATCTGAGAAGCCTTCTAAAGAAGAATTATCACAAAAGCTTTTTCAACTTGGTCATGAGCATGAAATTCATGGTGATATATTTGATATGGAGCTAACGCCAAATAGAGGCGACTGTCTTTCTCTAATTGGGCTAGCAAGAGACCTTGCAGTTTTTTTTGGAAAATCTAATTCTATTGAATTATTTAATGATGATATTGAGCCCCTTGAGATTAATTTTGAAAATCTTTCACCAAAGGATTGTCCCAAAATCTCTTTTTTAGAAATTGAAATTGAAGATAGTAAAGTTGAATATAAATCATATTTAGAAAATTTTTTTAACACTATAGGCGGTAATAAGGCTAACTTATTCACAGATATTTCTAATTATCTTTCTTATGAATTAGGTCAGCCAACCCATTGCTTTGACAGAGAATCTATCAAAAGCAAACTAATTTTTGAACATATAGAATGCAATAGTACTTTTAAAACATTACTAAATTCTGAGGTTGCATTACAGGGTAGTAACTGTGTATTTTCTATAGATGGTGAGATTATAAGTTTAGCTGGTGTTATGGGTGGAGCATCAACCGCATGCTCGCTTAATACTAAAAGGGTGCTAATTGAGTGCGCATATTTCAATCCAGAATCTATTATTGGAAAATCTATAAAATATAACCTAGTTTCAGATGCTGCTCATAAGTTTGAAAGAGGTGTTGATATTGCATCACAAGAAATGGTTTTAAGAAGATTTACAAAAATTGTACAAGATCATGCAAAAATAAAATCAATAAGATTTAAATCGTTTGGTGAAGCCCATAATGAAGATCTCAACATCCCAATAGATGTTAATAAAATAAATAAGATTTTGGGAACTTCTCTTAATAAAGATGGGTACTTAAAACATCTTCAGGGTCTTGGTTTTGATATTTTGGATGAAATAAAAGTGCCTTCCTATAGACATGATATTGAAACAAACAATGATCTTGCCGAAGAGATTGCAAGAGTCATAGGTTATAACAATATCAAAAGCACTCCAATCAATCTTCAAAAAATTGCAGACAATTTTGATGGCAAAGTGGCAAAATTAGAATCACTTCTTGTTAAGAATGGTTTCTCTGAAGTTATTAATTTTCCATTTACACCAAATAAAGAAAAAGAATCTATAAATATAGATAATCCACTTGATTCAAATAGAAATAATTTTCGAATATCTTTAAAAGATTCTCTCACTGAAAACCTTCTATACAACGAAAGAAGGCAAAAGGATTCTATAAAGTTTTTTGAAATTAGCGATGTTTATACAAAAGATAGTGAAATAAAACAACAAAAAAAATTAGGACTAATAATTAGTGGAAGACAAGGCCACAACTATAATGATTTTTCAAAAAAACTCGATCAAAAGTATCTCAATAAATTATTTAATGAAAATCATGCTGAGGATATATTTGAAATAAATGAGATCTCAAGAAACAGCTTAAACACAAAGAAGAAAGACAAAATTTTTTATGTTGAAATTCCTCTAGAAGATATACCAATGAGCTTCTTCTCAAAACTTAGCACTCAGCAAAGATCCATAGATTTTATAAACTATAAACCAATTTCTGAATACCCATCTAGCGCAAGAGATTTTTCATTTGTTATTGAGGACGTTCAGGCTGTTAATGAAATTTTAGATATGCTAAATAATATTTCAGACGAAATCATTAAAGATTCATTTTTATTTGATTTCTATAAAGATGATAAAAGAAAAATAACAAAATTAGGCTATAGGTTTATTTTTCAATCCTACCTAAAGACTTTATCTGACTCAGAAATTAACAAAAAAGTTAATGAAATTTTAAGCTCTATACTTGAAATTGATGGAGTCTCTATTCCAGGAATGTAATTAAACAAAACATAAAAAATAACTTTTTTATTTAAACACAATATATAATTTGGCAATACTTATTAAAATTAAAATGAAGAATCTTTTAGCAATTACCTTATTACCGCTAACTTTACTTTTAAGCTTTCATGCTTATGGTCAAGAAATAGACCCTTCTTTGCTCAAAAATCTTTCTCCAGTTCAGATAGAGATGGCAAAAAGCCAGCTTGCAAAAAGTATGTCTACAGAAGAACCCAAACCTGCTGTAAAGGAAAGTACAAAAAAGGCCAGCTCCGGTGATGATATTAATAAGTCTATTAATAAAAAGTATGGCTATAATTATTTTTTATCTACTCCTACCACAATTTCTGCAGTTGGAGACTTGCCTCTTCCCAATGAATATAAAATATCACTCAATGATCAATTCACCATAATACTATCTGGTTCCAAAGAAGCTATCTTTGATCTGAATGTAAATTTGGATGGAAGTATTTTATTCCCAGAACTTGGTTCTATTTCTGTTGTTGGTGAGACCTTTCAAGAAGTAAAAGTAAAATTAAAAAATCTCATTGAACAATCTTATATTGGTGTTCAAATAGACTTATCCTTAAAAAATCTTTCTGCAAAAAAAATTACTATTGTTGGAGCGGTTAAAACACCAGGAACTTATTTGGTTAATCCTTTTAGCACAATATCCAGTGCGCTAGGCTATTCCGGAGGGATATCTGGTATAGGTACGCTAAGAAATATAAGACTTATTAGAACTAATGGTAAAACTTATTCATTTGATCTTTATAAACTTTTAATAAGTGGCAACAGATCAGATGATATAACTATTGAATCTGGAGATGTTATTATAATAGATCCAGCACAGCAGTTTATAAATATTACCGGTCAAGTTAAACGTCCCGCTATTTATGAAATTAAAGAAGGCGAAACTCTAGATGATTTGATTAAATTTGCACTTGGGTATACTCAAATAGCTAATAAGTCTAATATCAATTTAAGAATGTTGGATATACAATCATCCTCAATTAAAAACATAAATGTAAGCAAACTAGAATCTGGCCTCGCAGATGTTCTAAGCGTGAATGTTAATCCCTATGTTAATAAGAGCATTGCCAGCGTAAGTGTTAGCGGGGCAATTAAAGAGCCAGGATTTTATCCAATTACCATTAATGAAAACCTTGAAGAGGTAATTAATAAACTGGAATTTATTGATGTCTACCCATGGCTTGCAGTCCTAGAACAGTTTGATGATGAAAACCTAGTCAAGTCAGTTACTCTTTTTAATCTTCAAGATGTTAATACATATCGCTCTGTAAAAGTTTTGCCAAACTCTAGGCTGTTTTTTGCCAATATTAAAACTAGGACATATGGCAGCGTTAGTTCAATGGCAAAGGGCTTAATAGCTGATTATGATTTAAGAATAAATCATAAACAAGGCGCATATACACTTCCTGTTTTTGGAAAATTTGATGTTAAATCATTCGTTGACTATCTTGGTCTTGACATGAGTGATGTTGAAGATGAGGCAACCTACATAAGCCCGCTAGATAATATTATAATTAAAGATGATTATAAAAATATGCAATTTACTGCTAAAAAATATAATACCGTTTCGTTTAGATCGCCTGTAAACGATTTGATTAGAGTTACTATTAGAGGTGCTGTTGATTTTCCAGGCACCTACACAATGAACGCTGATAGCGTTATTAATGATTTGTATGAATTAATTGGCAACTTTAAGTCTGAAGCATTTTTGGAAGGAATAATATTCACTAGACAAAGTGTTAGAAATCGTCAAAGACAATCTATACAAAAATCCAGAGAAGACTTAAATGAAGCTTTGCTTATTAGCACTCAAAAGGGCGAAAATATTGGTGACATAAATGTTATAAGAGCCTTGTCACAGACAATAGAGCCAGAGAATCTTGGGAGAATAGCAGGCAATTTTTCACCAGAATCCTTATCTTCAAGTAAAACAATTTTATTAGACGGAGATTCAATATTCGTGCCAAGAAACCCAAATACGATAAATGTTTTAGGGGAAGTCTTAAACCCAATTGCTTTTGAATTCAATAAAAGAGTCACTGTAAGATCTGCAATAGATAATTCAGGTGGTTATCAGGATTATGCAGATAAACGAAAAGTATATGTTATTAAAGCAAATGGACTCATTGAAAAAGCAAATAGAAATATATTTACAAGAAATGTAAAACTTGAGCCAGGAGATACTATAGTTGTACCAAGAAAAATTATTACAAATAATCCCGGTATAGAGGCTTTGATACCTGTAACTCAAATTCTTTCAGACCTTGCATTTTCTGCTGCTGCAATTGAAAGTCTCTCTAATTCCAATTAGAAATTTAGGGTGAGGAATTACCTCCTTATATTTTCGATTTTTATTCTTACTTCTGAAGATTTATATTCTGATAGCTTTAACTTTAATTCATTCAACAACCATGGTGTTATTGGTTTAGTTAATATGCCAAGTGCAAGGTTTTATAATGAAGCCGTGCATGGGATTACTATTTATGACGGAACTCCTGATCAAAAGATAACTATGACTTCTTTTCCGTACGATTGGATGGAGGCTTCATTTTTCTATACAAATATCCAAGGAAAGCCATATTGCAGTCAAAGTTTTGATTCTGTTTGCAAGCAAGACTATAAAGATAAGGGGTTTAATTTTAAGTTTAGATTAAAAGAAGAAGGTCTGTGGCCAGCAATTGCAGTTGGAATTAATGACATTGCAGGAACTGGATACTATAGCTCAGAATATATCGTTGGAAGCTATGGAATTAATAGAACTGATTTTCATTTTGGTATTGGTTGGGGGTTATTGGATGGATCAGATAGCAGTTTCAAAAATCCTTTAGGTTACCTACATGATGGGTTTAATAGCAGACCTACAAATTTTGAAGATAAAGGAGGGCAGTTTCAGCCAGGTCGTTATTTTTCTGGAAAAACCGCTTCACCTTTTTTTGGCCTATCTCATGTAATTAATGAAAATCTACTTTTTAAGCTTGAGTATGATTCAACATTAACTCCAGGACTAATAAGGTACGAAATACCAAAAAAAGATTTTTCATATGGGATTGAATATAGCTTTAGAGATAATTTTACTGTTGGTTTTTCAAGAGAAAGAGGCAACTATACTTCTTTAAAATTTATTTATAAAAATAATCCAAAGAAATTTAAGTCAGATTACAAATATAAGAAAGCTGAATTTAAAGATGGTGACAGTAAATATGCAAAACTTATAAAAAGCATTGAAGCGAATGGGATAGGGGTAAATAAAATTATTGAAACACCTAAGGCAATTGGATTAGAGCTTACTCAATTCGCTCATCCCAATTTAGATATAGTTGAAGAGATAATAAGAAGCGCATCATACGAGGCAGGCGTTGATAAGACTGTTAAGAAAAATTTAAGAGTAGCTAATCTTCAAGGCGTATCAGAATATAATAAAGAATTTGAAAATAATTCTTTATTAATTTATCAGAGAAAAAGTAAGAGAAGTTTTAATACTAAGACTAATTTTACATTCAGGCCTTATCTTGCATCTCGAGAAGACTTTTTTAAAGGCGCTCTTTTATTGGAAAACAATAGCGAGTTAATAATTAAAAATAATTTCTTTTTTTCTACTAATCTAAAGTATTCCATTGCAGATAATTTTGAAGATTTAACACTTCCACCAGTAAATACATATCCTGCCCAAGTCAGATCAGATATTAAAGACTACCTAAGAAGCTTTGGGGATGGAATATTTATCGGTAGAGCTCAGTTTGACTATCACATAACTCCAAAAGCAAATCATCATTTAATGCTGTCTGCAGGTATTCTAGAAGAAATGTTTAGTGGTGTTGGATTTGAATACTTGTACTTTAAACAAGATTCTAACTATGCTTTTGGCTTTGAAATCTTTGATGTTACCAAAAGAGATTATGAAATGCGTTTTGGAACCTTGGACTATAAAAATGTTACTGGTTCTGCAAACTTTTATTACCGAAACTATGACATTATCCCTTTTGATGCAAAGGTTTCTTATGGCGAATACCTTGCAGGGGATGAGGGCGTTACTTTTGAACTATCTAGATCATTTTTAAATGGAACTAAGTTTGGGGTATTTGCATCCTTTACAGATGTATCGTCTGAGCAATTTGGTGAAGGAACATTTGATAAAGGTATCTTTTTTAACATACCTGTTTATGGAAACTTTATTAATTACTCTTGGAGACCCCTAACAAAGGATCCAGGTGCTAAATTGAATAGAAAGCATACGCTCCATGATTTATTAATTAAATTTAAGCCTTATAATTATTAAATACCCTAAGTAATTTACATTTTGTAAGTATTTAATCAATTTATGTAAATAATTAATACTATATGTATTTTATTTATACTTTAATCTACAAAAAAAAACATAAATTTGTTATCATCTGCGCTATATATAAAAAATATTTTCTTATGGGAGTAGAAAATATGAAAAATTTAAGTTTATTACCATTTCTTCTACTTTTTACTGGCTTCTCACTAGCGCAGACTGCAGAGGACCTAAATATCTCACAAAGTGAGATGATAGAGATAGAAAATAGAATAAGTAGCCTTTCAGCAGTTGAGCTAAGTGAAAGAAAAGATTTTCTTACAGAAGAAATTAATAATCTAGAAGAAGATATAAAAAAAACACAAAATCCATCTACTATTAAATCTATTTCAGAATCATTAAGAACATTATTAGCTGAACTCAGTCTTGTTCAACAGGCAATTGCTGGAATAATTACAGTTAGCGCAATAAACGAGGTAACTGAGGACAAGAAAGCTGATACCGTTCCACCAGTTGTTACTCTTAACGGTAGTGCAAATTTAACTCTTGAAAAAGGAGATACTTATACCGAGCAAGGTGCAAGTGCTTCTGATCTTGCATCAGGTGTTCTTGAAGTAACGATATCTGGAACAGTAGATACTTCAACTGTAGGAACTTACACCCTAACTTACTCAGCAACAGATGATTCTGGCAATACTGGAACTGCTACTAGAACTGTAACAGTTGTTGATACAACAGCCCCTGTTGTTACTGTTACTAGTGGAACTGATACTGTAGAACTTGGTGGAACTTGGACTGATGCAGGTGCTACTGCTGATGGCGGTGAAACTGTTACA
>Ga0233438_10000675_pt1 | contig 41929 bp, 48 predicted proteins | sample SI_123_September_FD_182720 | JGI IMG/M metagenome (GOLD analysis project Ga0233438, IMG submission 182720) | Seawater microbial communities from Saanich Inlet, British Columbia, Canada - SI_123_September2016_10_MG | ecosystem: Environmental > Aquatic > Marine > Inlet | place: Canada: British...
TTTACTTATTTCTTATATATATTATATTTAGTTTTTCAATTTTTTATTCTCTTGTTATTTTTTCTAGTGTATATTTCATATCTTCATCTAATTTCATACTACTTTTCATCCAATTTATATATCCTATATCTTGTTGTGCTATTTCTTTAATTTTTCTATCTTTATATTTTCCAAATTTAAATACTTCTATTAATATAGGTGTTTTTGTTAATTCTTCAAGTTTTATCATTGGATTTATTTTAGGATAGATATTTTTACATTTTTCTACTAGTTTTGATAATAATAATTTCATTACTAAGACATCTCCTATTGCATCATGAGCTTTTATCTTTATATTATATTGTAGTGTTTCTTTTTCTTCTTCTTTATATATATCTAATTTATATCTTAGATATTGTAATCTATGATATGATAACTCTTTATATAAATGTCTTGAACATCTTAATGTATCTATTAATTTATATTGATTTATAAAACCCTCTTTTTGAATCATTTTAAGATCAAAGTTTATATTATGTGCTATTAGATAGTTTTCATTTTTATTAAATTCTTCTATTTTTTTATATATAGTAGTATCTATAGTTTTTGGTTTGTTTATTAACATATTAGGTGTTATATTATGTACTTCCATAGCTTCTATTTTTATATCAAGGGGTGCTTTAGATAATTCATCATATATTTCAATATCAGATTTTGAGCTAATTATCATAGCTCCTATTTGTATTATTCTATCTTCTTCTTGATTTCCTGTTGTTTCTGTATCAAATAGTATATATTTTGCCATATTTTGCCTTTTTTATATTATTAGCATAGAATCACCATATGAAAAGAATCTATACTTTTTTTTAATAGCTATATTATAAATTTCTAATGTTTTTTCAATTCCTAAAAAAGATGCTACTAACATTATAAGAGTTGATTTTGGTAGATGAAAATTTGTTAGTAGATAATCTACTTTTTGAGGTTTATTTATTGGATTTAAAAATAGATCACATTGTCCAAATTGCTTCTTTGTTCTTATATTATACTCTATAGTTCTTGTTACTGTAGTACCAATTGCTAGTATCTTATTAGATTTTCTTAATATCTCATTACTATTATTAGATATTTCAAAATATTCACTATGTATTTTATGATCTAGTATATTTTCAGTTTCTATATTTTTGAATGTTCCAGCACCTATATGAAGTGTGATTTTATTTATATCAAAATTGTCTTTTATTTTTTGAAATAATTCTTTTGTAAAGTGTAAAGATGCTGTTGGTGATGCTACTGAACCATATTTATTACAAAATATAGTTTGATAGTCTACTTCATCATTTTTATTATCTTTTCTATTTATATAAGGAGGTAATGGTATATGACCTATTTGATTTAATATTTTAATTAATTCTTGAAAATTTAATATTTTATTATTTTGATAGAACTCTACGATTCTTGTACCATCACTATTTAGTTTTATTATTTTTGCTTCAAGTTTATTATCAAAAAATATTTTACTATTGATTTCTATTTTACCTTTAATTAGACATAAGTTTTTATAATTTTCTATATTTTTAATAAATAATAGTTCTATTTTTCCTAATGTTTTTTTTACACCATATATTCTTGCTTTTATTACTTTTGTATCATTAATAAAAATAGATGTATTTTTTGGTATATATTCTATTATTTTTTTAAAAATTGTATGAGTTATACTATTTTCTTTTCTATTATATATAAGTAATTTTGAATGATCAGCTGGTATTATAGGTTTTGATGCTATTAGTTCATTTGGTAGATTATAACTATATGTTGATGTTTTTAAAATATCTAGCATTTTATATTTTATTTTATATTTTTATATGGATTATATATTTTTGCTATATAAATAGATATTATATATAGTATTATAAGTGGTGTTGCCATTAGTAATTGAGTTATTATATCAGGAGGTGTTAATATTGAAGCAAATATAAATATAATTATTATTGCATATTTAAAAAAGTCTTTTAACATTTTATCATTTACAAGAGATATTTTTGCTAGAAAAAATATGATTACAGGCAATTGAAAACAAATACCAAATCCAAACAGTATTTTTGTAAAGAAACTAACATATTTTGAAATACTTGGCATAATAAATACTACATTATTCCCAAAGTTTATTAAAAAATCAAATGCATATGGTATTACTATATAGTATGCAAAACTAGATCCTAATATAAACATTATGGTTGTAAAAAAAACAAATGGTATTAGTAATCTCTTTTCATGTTCATATAAAGCTGGATTTATAAATAACCATATTTGAGATAATATTATTGGTAAACTTAATAAAAATGCACTAAAGAAAGATACTTTAAATGCTGTTAAAAATGTCTCTTGTATTTCTAGTGCTATTATATTAATATTATTTGGTAATATATCTTTAACAGGTTTTATTATAAAGTTTAGTATAGGTTCATATATACTAAAACAGATAAAAAATATGATGATTAATGCAATAGTTGATATTATTAATCTTTTTCTTAGTTCTTTTATATGTGGTTTTATATTTTCTATCATTTTATTAATTATATATTTTTATCTATTTTATTTTGAGCTTGAAATTGACTTTCATTATTTATATTTTCATCTATATTTATCTCTTTATCTATTTTGATTTTAATTTCATTTATATTATTACTTATTTTTTTAAAAAATCTAATAATATTTATTAATGTATTTGGTAGTTTATTGGGACCTAATGATATGATTGATACTATTAAAATAAGTATCATTTCCATCAATCCTATTCCAAACATTTTTTTCCTTATTTTATATGATTATATTTTTTAATTATTTGTAAGATTTTACCTAATTTTTGATAAAATCTTAATATGTTGTTTTATAGGAAATAGTAATGAAGTCAGTTGTTTTATTAGTTTTAGGGTTGATTATTTTTTTCATTTTTCGTAATTATAATACACAAAAATATAGTAATATAAAAATAGATATTAAAGAAAAATTTGATGGAGATTTATATAAGCATGAAGCTGGTTTATTAATAGCTTTAATGGCTAAAGTAGCTAAGGCAGATGGAAAGATTTGTGAATTAGAAGCTGAGCTTTTAAAACATACCTTTGACGATATTTCAACTCATTTTATAAATCATAGTGAAATTAGAAGTAGTTTAAAGCAGATCTATTTAGATGAAAAAGCTAGTTTTGATAATACTATAGAAATCTCTTCTAATCTTTTAAAAATTACAAGGTTTGATTATAAAAAGAGATTACAAATATTAGAATATTTATTAAATCTAGCCTTTATAGATAATAATTTTTCAAAAACAGAGTTTATGATTATAGAAGATATTTCTAGTGCATTAAAAGTTCAAAAAATTGATCTAGATAATTTGATAAATAAATTTGAAGATTTTTATAAAAATAGATCAAATAGTAATAAATTAGATTTAGAGACTTCTTTTAATATATTAGGTATTGATATTACAGATGATATGGATATTGTAAAAAAAAGATATAGATATTTAGTTAAAAAATATCATCCTGATATTGTAATAGCTAAAGGTAGTTCAGAAGATATTATAGAAAATGTAACAAAAAAACTTCAAGAGATTAATGAGGCTTATAGTTTTATAAAAAAGAGTAGTTTAAATAAATGAAAATAGTAGACAAATTGAATAATGAAAAATATTAAAAAAGAGTTTTTAAAGTCTTATATTGTTTGTAATTGTAATAATGTTAGTTTAGGTGAATTGGAATTTGCAATAATGAATAAAAAAGCTACTAATTTTAATGATTTAGCTTATTTTACACAAGCTGGTTCTGCATGTGGTTATTGTAAAAATAGTCAATGTGATTTTGGAGAAGTTAAAATGGAGTTATATTTATCTCAAGTTTTGAAAAAATTTTTATCATGATTCGAAGTGAAATTGAAGATGAAATTAAAATTCTAATTAATTCTAATAAAAATGATACTACATATATAAATCCTCTAATGTTTAGTTATTTAAACGATGAAGAATTAATAGATATTAGAGATAATTTATTAATTAAAAAAGATAATAATATAGACGATAATAGAATTTTTTTAGATGAACTTTATAAAAAGATAAAATTAGATTAAATATTAAGGAGTCATTTTTATGAATTGGCAATTAATTAAAGATCAACTTATAAGTTTTTTAAGATATGAATTGAATAAAATAGGTTTAAAAAAAGTAGTAGTTGGTATTAGTGGTGGATTGGATTCAGCTGTAGTTTCTATTTTATGTAAAGAGGCTTTTGGAGATAATTTTACAGGTGTATTAATGCCATCTTATAATTCAAGTGTTAGTAGTTTAGAAGATGCTAAAGAGTTATGTAATAAATTTGATATTAGTTATGAGATTCTTGATATTTCTAATATGTTAGATGTTTACTTAAAATATATGAATAATGATAGATTAAGAATCGGTAATTATAGTGCAAGACTTAGAATGTCAATTTTATATGATATTTCAGCACGTGATTCCTCAATTGTTGTTGGAACTTCAAATAAAAGTGAATTATTATTAGGTTATGGTACTATTTTTGGAGATATTGCTTGTGCTATTAACCCAATAGGACAGATATATAAAAGTGATGAGTTTGAGTTTGCTAAATTCTTAGGTGTACCAATGTCTATTATAAATAAGAAACCAAGTGCTGATTTATGGGAAGGGCAAAGTGATGAAGATGATTTGGGGTATAGTTACAAAAAAATAGATGGTTTATTAAAAGAGATTATAGATAATAATAAAACAAAAAGTCAAATTTTAAAAGATGGTTTTGATGAAGAGTTTTATCATACAATTTATAACAGAGTAAAATCAAATTCTTTTAAAGGTAAACTTCCAATTATAGCAAATATTAAATGGTATGAATAATGAAAAATATACCTTTTTCAAGGATATTATTTAATACACTAGAGATAAATAAATTAAAGAAAATATTAAAAAATCAAAACAGTATTTATGATAGTGTTAATGAATTTGAAAATAATATAAAAAATTTTTTAAATGTAGATTATGCAATATCAACATCAAATGAAACACAAGCTTTACATTTAGCATTAAGTGCAATTTCATTAAAAAGAGGAGATAAGGTTTTAATGAGTGTTAATTCCTTTGTTAATATTCCTGAAGTTGTAAGACATTTTGATGCTGAACCAATTTTTGTTGATATTAATAGTTATGATATGAATATTGATTTAGATAAATTTGAATATATTTTAAGTCAGAATATTTCTAAAAAATTAAGAGTTGCTATTATATCTTTTATAGATGGTAATTTACCAGATTTAAATAGGATTTATAGAATTGCCAAAAAGTATAATATTATTTTAATAGAAGATGCTACACATTTCTTTGGGGCTAAATTTGATGGAAAATTAATAGGTTCTTTAGGAGATAGTATTACTATATTTTCAACTATACCTTCAAATAATAAAGTCCCAGTAACTACTAATGGTTTTATAGTTACAAATAATAAAAACATAGCATCAAGAGCTTTTAATTTAAGAACTAATGGACTTAATACTACTTATGATAATGGTAATATGGATCATATTTATGATGTGATTGATATTGGTTATAAATATGATATTACAATATTAGATTCTTTTTTAGGTCTTTGTTATCTTGAAAAAACTAATAGTATTATAAAAAGAAGAAAAGAGATAGCATCTATTTATTCTAAAAGATTAATGAATATTGAAGATATAGATATTTCACATAATTTAGATTTTAATAATAATATTTTTAGTCAATATATTATTAAGATAACTAAACATAGAGACATTTTTTCTAATGTTTTAAGAACTAAAGGTATATTCACAGGTTTACATTATATACCACTACATTTAATGAGTTATTATAGAAATAAATATCATTTTAAAGTTAATGATTATCCAAATGCTTTAAATTCATATCAAAAAATATTATCATTACCTATTTATGAGTCATTAACAAATGAAGATGTAGAATATATATGTGATTGTATAGTAGATATATCTAAATCTTGGGAATAAATATGAATCAGATTTTTTTTTTATGGATAGAGGAGTATTTATTTTATCCCAGATTATTTCAAAAAATATTATCTTTCATTTTATCTCCATTTAGTATATTATATTTATTAATTATTTTATTAAAAAGATTATTTTCTATCAAAAAAGATTTTAAAGTACCAATTATTAGTGTTGGTAATTTAATTATAGGAGGAAGTGGTAAAACACCTATGATTATATCTTTAGTAAAAGATAAAAAAGATGTAGCTGTTATTCTAAGAGGCTATGGAAGAGTTTCTAAAGGATTATATACTATTAGTAAAGATGGAAATATTTTACATGATGTTTCTATAAGTGGTGATGAAGCTATGTTATTAGCTAAATCATTACCAAATGCTACTATTATTGTATGTGAAAATAGAGTTAAAGGAATAAAAGAAGCTATAAGATTAAAGAAAAAAATTATTTTTTTAGATGATGCATTTAGTAAATATAGTATAAAGAAATTAGATGTTTTACTTATACCTAAAATAGAGCCTAAAAATAGTATGTTAATACCAAGTGGTTGTTATAGAGAACCTAAATTCATGTATAATTTTACTGATATTTTATTAAAAGATGGTGTGGATTTTAAAAGAGTGGTTAAATATAAATTAGGTTCAAAGTTTATTAATATACTTCCTACTAAACTTTTACTTTTAACTTCAATCTCAAAAGCTAATAGACTTTTAGAGTATTTACCAAAATATACAAAGATTGTTATTTTTAAAGATCATTATAATTTTAATCACCAAGATATAGATAATATTTTATTAAAATATAAAAACTATAGTATTATAACTACTTCTAAGGATATGGTTAAATTAGAACAATTTAATATAAGTAATTTATATTTAATGCATTTACAATTAGAGATGATTTCATCTTCTAAGTTAACTAAAATAGATGATTATATAAACTCTTTTTATTAGTTTTTCTTATTTAATAAATCAATTAGTGTATTTTCTATATTTTCAAATTCAAATTTAAAACCACTTTCTAATAATCTTTTAGGATATATATCTTGTCCTTTTGTTAATATAGTAGCACCCTGACTTAATAAAATGTTTAGTACAAACTCAGGTATATTAATAAAGGTTGGTCTTTTTAATATTTTACCTAATGTTTTAGTAAATTTATAATTTGTTGTTGAAATAGGTGATGTTAGGTTAAATTCTCCTTCTAAATTTATATGATTTATTATAAAAGTATAAACACTTAATAGATCTTTTATATGTATAAAAGAGAATTTTTGATTACCATTACCAATACATCCACCAAGTCCTAATTTAAATGGTAATAACATTTTATTTAATGCTCCACCATTTAATCCAAGTACAATACCAAATCTAAATATAACTTTTCTTATACTATTATTTTCAATTTTAAGTACTTCTTTCTCCCAGTCCTTACCTAGTTTTCCTAAAAATGTATTATCATACTCTATATTATCTTCATTATATTTTTTATCACCTTTATAAATACCAATAGCACTTGTAGATATAAATAATTCTATTTTATTTTTAGATCTATTAATAGCATCTACTATATTTTTTGTACTATTTATTCTACTATTATATAGTGTTTTTTTATACTTATCACTCCATCTTGATATAATACTTGCTCCGGCTAGATTTATTACTATATTAGTTTGATCTATTATTTCGATTAATTTATTAATATTTGCTAAATCTTCTCTCTTTATTCTAATAATATTATATTGTTTTTCTAATAATTTTATTAAGTTTGTTCCAATAAATCCACTTGAACCAGTTATTGCTATTGTTTTCATAATTATTATCCTTTATAATTAAATATTTCTATAAGAGTTTTGTATGATTTATTAATGTATTATAATATAAATATTATAAGGAATGTTAATGAAAGGTTTAATATTAATAGCACATGGAAGTAAAAAAGAGTTATCTAATAATGAATTTTTGAGTTTAGTTGATAATGTAAGATCTAAAGATATTGTGTTTGATTTAATAGATGCTGCTTTTTTAGAGTTTGCAAAACCAGACATAAAGGATTTAGTTGAAGTTTTTATTAGTAAAAATATTAATGATGTATATTTTTATCCATATTTTTTAAATTCAGGTAAACATGTTACTATTGATCTACCAAATATTATAAATAGTTTAAAACTTAAATATTCTAATATTAACTTTAAATTATTACCACATTTTGGTCTATCAAGTAATATTACAGACATTATTATTAATGATTTATCTAGTAATTTTTAATAGTATACATATTACTTTATATAACTATTTTAGATTTTGTTTGTCTATTTTCTATTTTTAGTGGTATGATACTATTTTTTAAACCAGTTTCTATTTCTTTAGATATTTTTTTGATATATTTTAAAAATTTTCTTTTTTTGTTACCTGTTAAAATACTTTTTTTTACTGTTATGATTTTATTTGGATTTATGGCTTTTTTATTTTTATATAATCCAAAGTGTAAATGAGGTCCTGTGCTAAGACCTGTTGTCCCAACATATGCTATATGTTGACCTTGCTTTACATATTGACCTATTTTTAAATTATATTTATATTTATTTAAATGAGCATAAAGTGTTCTATATCCATCTTTATGTTTTATTATAATTGTTTTACCATAGCCACCTTTTGTATTTTTATAGATTATTTTACCACTTGCTGCAGCATAAACTTTTCTACCAATTGGTGCAGCATAATCTATTCCTAAATGTCCCATATATTTTTTCTTTATGGGATGAAATCTTTTATATGAAAAACCATCTGATATTCTAGAATATTTTAACGGAGTTTTAATCATAAAATTACTTAAAGATATTCCTTTTTCATTATAATATTTATCATCATTTTTATTTTTATATATATAGTGTTTTATTTTATTGACTTCTACCATAGCAGCTTTAATTGTAGGTTTACCAAAATATTTACCATTTCTAATTTTTTGATAATATTTTATTCGTATATTATCATTTTTCCTCATTTTTTTGAAATCTATACTTTTATTAAATGCAATTATTAGTTGATTAAATAGTAGTTTATTTGAAGTTTTATTTATGATATCTTCATAAATTGATGATTTTAATTTTATATTTATACTATACTCTTTTAATATGTATCTAATTGGTATGAAGTCTATAATATATTTTTTATTTATTTTTGAAATATGTATTTGTAGTTCTTCATTTATTGGTATTAGTATTTGTGATATTGTATTATTGTAATTAAATATTATTTCGTATATTATTTCACTTTCAAGTTCTGAACATAACTCTTTTTGAGATGAAGATAAATTAAAATATAGGTTTTTTGATATATTTTTAGATTCTAAAAACTTTATAAAGCTTTGATTTTTAGGCCATATAAACTCTTTCATATAAATACTAAATAAATTAGAAGTTATAAATATAATTATAAATAAATATTTCAAATTATTATCTTTTTGTATTGTTTAATATTAGATTTAACAATTATTATATCATTCTAACTCTTAAATATAAAAAAGGTATTTTATTGTCATCTTTGAAATTATAGATGAAAATTATATTTTATTAGATAAAATTATGTCTTAAATACCTATAATAATAAAATATTAAATCAAGGATATATATTGCTTTTATACCAACCTAAAAATGGTTATTGTTACAATAGTGATACACATATATTATACTCTTTTATTAAGAAAAATTTAGATATTTTTAAGAATATTAAAGGAGAATTACTTGATATTGGAAGTGGAAGTGGTATACTTGGTATTTTAATATGTAAATATAATAACAATTTAAGATTAAATCAATGTGAAATACAAGATATTTTTCAAAAACTATCTTTTATAAATAGTAAAAATAATAATATAGGTTCAAATTTGTATAAAGGTGACTTTACTATATTAGAGTTTGATAAAAAATTTGAGATTTGTATTTCTAATCCACCATTTTATAAGAAAGGTGTCGTTAAAAGTAAAAATGAAAATATAAAAATAGCTAGATATAATGAGTATTTACCATTAGAAGCCTTCATAAAAAAATCTTATAATATATTGACTCAAAATGGTAAGTTCTTTTTTTGTTATGATGTAAAACAATTAGATGATATTATATATTTACTAAATATTTATAAATTTAATATAGAGTCTATTCAATTTATTCATCCAAATATAGATAAAAATGCTACTTTAGTATTAATTTATGCACGAAAGAATTCTAAGTCTATGACTAAAGTACTAGAACCTATTGTTGTATTTGAAAATGGTGAGTTTAGTATGAATATTAATAAAATATATAATGCAACATCAACTTATAGTATAAAAGTAGATTTATGATTACTATTTGTTATATTTTTAATAGTTATGATTATTAAATGATAAATAATTATATAAATATTTTTTCTTTATATAAATTTTTTATTGTATTCATTGTTTTATTTAATATTAGTCAAGCTAAATATATATATGCAGATAAAAAACTTTATAAAAATGACGATTTAAATATATTATTAGCATTAGATTATGAAAGAAATAATGATTATAATAACAGTATAGATATATTTATACAATTGTTTGAAAAGAGTAATAGATATATTTATATTAAGAGATCTTTAGAAATATTATTAAAACTAAATGATGATGAAGCAATAGTGTTTTTTATAGAAAAATACATGAAATATATTATTCAAAAAGAGGGTTATCAAAAGATAATGGGTATTTATATATACTCTTTACTGAATATTAAGAAATATAATAAAGCATTAAAATATGCTATAAAGTTATTATCAAAATATAATAACGAATTAAATTATAAAATAGTGGCAGATGTTTATTATGGGAAAAAAGATTATAATCAAGTTGCTAGATATCTTGAAAGTGCCTACTTATATAAATATGATAATAAAGTTTTAATAAATTTAGTTAATATACTTTATTCTTATTTAAATAAAAAAGCCAAAGCTATTTTATATTTAAAAGCACATATACAAATTAATAAAAATGATTTATTAATAAACTATAAACTTTTAGATATATATAAACAAGAAAAAAATATGGATAAAATAATATTTATATTAAATAGAATATATCTTATTCATAAAAATAGTAAAAATATGGAATTGATGTATAGGACATATCAAGCTTTGATATCATATTTAGAACAAAAAGATGTTTTTTTAGCTATTAAATTTCTTGAAAAAGATAATATTGATTTTCATAGACTATTAATTTTATATAGACAGACTAATCAGATTAATAAACAGTTAAATTTAATAAAAGATATGTATAAAAAAAGTTCAAATATTGATTTTCTAGCAAAAATTGCTTTAATAGAGTTTGAGACAATAAAAAATAAAAAAATAGTTCTTAATAGTGTTATTAGTAAATTAGAAAGAGTATTAACAGTATTAGATAATGATATATATCAAAACTTTTTAGGATATATATTAATTGATTATGATATAAATATAAAAAAAGGTATTTTATATATACAAAGTGCTTTGAAAAAATCTCCTAATAATTTAGCATATTTAGATTCTCTTGCTTGGGGTAAATATAAATTATCTAAATGTAAAGAGGCATATGAGATTATGAAAAAAATAGTAGATAAAATAGGGTTAAAAAATAGAGATATAAAACTACATTGGAATAAGATTAAGGAGTGTAAAAATGATTTTAGATGATATTATTTATCAAACAAAAAAAGATTTAGATATTAGGAAACTTAAGTATTCATTTAGTCATTTGGAAGATAAACTAAAGGATTTTAAATATATACCATTAGATGTTAAACGAATATTAAAGTCTACAAAAAAAGACCCTATTAAAATTATAGCTGAAGTAAAAAAAGCTAGTCCTAGTAAAGGTATAATAAAAGATGATTTTAATCCTATTTTAATAGCACAAGAGTATTTTAATAGTGGTGCTAATGCAATATCAGTTTTAACTGAACCACACTATTTTAAAGGTGATATTAATTATTTAAAAGAGATAAAAAAGAGTGTAAATACACCACTTCTAAGAAAAGATTTTATTATAGACAAATATCAAATACTTGAAGCTTTATTATATGGAGCTGATTTTATATTATTAATAGCTAAAGCTTTAGATAAGATAACATTAAAGAATTTATATAATTATGCTAAAAGTATTAATCTTGAAGTATTAGTTGAAATACATGACTTAGATGATTTGTATAAGACACTTGATATAGATGCTAATATTATAGGAATAAATCATAGAAACTTAGATACTTTTGATATGGATATGAATTTATGCCATAAGCTAATACCATTAATTCCAAATGATAAAATTGTAGTAGCTGAAAGTGGTGTTAGTAATATAGATATTATTAAAGAACTACATTCAATTAATACAGATGCTTTTTTAATAGGAGAACATTTTATGCGAGTAAAGTCTATAGAAGATGAATTAAGAAAATTTAAAAATATTTAAATAGTTATTCTTGAATAGTATATATTATATCTTTTATATTATATTTATACTCTTTTTTTAATTTTTTTAATATATTATCTACTATATTTTTATCTAATTTCTTTTGTCTTGCTAATATCCATAAATATTCTCTAGATGGTTCACCTACAACTACATATTTATAATCTTTATCTAATATAATAATATGATAATCACCCCAAAAAGGCCAAAAAAAACTCACTTTTAATTTTGAATTAGTTTTATCTATATTATATGCTTCTCCTAATGCTTGAGATGTTTTATTAGTAGATATTTTTGTACATTTATTTATTACTTTTATAATATTTTTATCTTTATCATTTTCTTTTATATTATCTATTTCTTTACTATAATTTGCTGTTACATTTTTACAGTCTTTTTCAAAACGATTTGGTTTTCTAACTATTTCATACCATGTACCTAAATATTTATTTATATTTACATTCTTTACAGTTTGTAATTGAGGATATTTATTAGAACAACTTATGAATATTAAAGCTAAATAGCATACGATAAATATTTTATTACTAAATATCAAATTATACATTTATATCCTTTTAAACAATTATAACATCATATATTATCGGATTTTATTAAATTATATTAAATTTTATTTATTAAATTAAATTAAATTTTACTTATTAAAGTAGTTTTAAGTTGTATTATAATACTATTTCCTTCGTGTAAAATTAGTAATTAAAGGGTCTATAGCTCAGCTGGTTAGAGCACTCGGCTCATAACCGAGTGGTCCAAGGTTCAAGTCCTTGTAGACCCACCATATTCTTATATTTAAGCGGGAGTAGCTCAGTTGGCTAGAGCCTCTGCCTTCCAAGCAGATTGTCGCGAGTTCGAGTCTCGTCTCCCGCTCCATAAAATTTCAATACAATATTTATAATCTATAAAATAGCTTTTTTTAATATACAAATATATAGTTTTAGATTTTTACCATATATAAAATTAATCTCTTTCTATGCTTATATAGTGTATAATTCAATCTAAATTGACTTAAATGTAATTTTATTAAATGTATAAATAATTTATATACTACTATTTAATTAAGGATATAAAATGTCTTTTATAGAAGCTCCTAAAAATACACCTGTATGGGTAGATGAATCTAGATGTAAAGCTTGTGATATATGTGTTAGTGTATGTCCAGCTGGAGTTATAGCTATGGTACAAGATAATAGCTCTACACTTGGTTCTATGATTAGTGTAGAAAATCCAGATTCTTGTATAGGTTGTAATGAATGTGAATTGAGTTGTCCTGATTTTGCTATTTTTGTAGCTAATAAAAAAGAGTTTAAATTTGCAAAATTAACTCCAGAATCTAAAAATAGAGCATTAGCTATTAAAAATAATAACTTTAGAGCTTTAGGTGATAATAAAAAAGATGAAAATATTAAAAAGGAATTTAATGTCTAGAGAATTAATATCAACGGGTAATGATTTATGTGCATTAGCTTCCCTTGAAGTTGGTTGTGAGTTTTTTGCTGGATATCCAATTACACCATCAAGTGATATTATGCATGCTTTAAGTGATACTTTACCTGCATCTGGAGGAGCTGCTATTCAAATGGAAGATGAAATAGCTAGTATTTGTGCTGCTATTGGTGCATCTATGTCAGGAAAAAAATCTCTTACAGCATCATCTGGACCAGGAATATCATTAAAGTCTGAAAATATAGGTTTAGCATATATTTCTGAAGTTCCTTTAGTAATAGTAAATGTTATGAGAGGAGGTCCATCAACAGGTCTTCCTACAAGAGTTGCACAAGGAGATATTTTACAAGCAAAAAGTCCTACACATGGAGATTATAATTCTATTACACTATGTCCAGGAACATTAGAAGAGTGTTATACACAAACTATTAGAGCTTTTAATTTAGCTAATAGATTTATGCAACCTGTTTTTTTATTACTTGATGAAACTATAGGTCATATGAGTGGTAAAGCAACTATTCCTTTATTAAAAGATGTTAAAAAGAGTATTGTTCATAGAGAAGTATTTACAGGGAGTCCTGAAGAGTATAGACCATATGGTGTAAAAGATGATCAACCAGCAGTTTTAAATCCTATGTTTGAGGGATATAGATATCATTTTACAGGTCTTCATCATGATGAAACAGGTCATCCAACAGAAGATGAACAAAAATGTGATGATCTTTTAAAAAGACTTTTTAGAAAAGTAAATAAATATCAAGATGAATTAGAATTAAATGAAGAGTATATGTGTGAAGATGCTAGTATTATAATCATAGCTTATGGTTCAGTTAATTTATCTGTTAAAGAGGCTATTAGAAGATTAAGAGATGATGGTATAAAAGTAGGACTTTTTAGACCAATTACTCTATGGCCAAGTCCAGCAAAGAGAATAAATGAAATAGTTAATAGTGTAGATAAGGTATTAGTTATGGAGTTAAATTTAGGTCAATATTTACAAGAGATACAAAGAGCTTCACAAAAACTTGATGTATATACACTATTAAAAGCAAATGGTAGACCAATATCACCTATTGAAATAGTAGAAAAAATTAAAGGAATAAATTAATATGGCTTTTAATTATGATGAATATTTAAGAACTAATAAAATGCCAACATTATGGTGTTGGGGTTGTGGTGATGGTGTAATTTTAAAATCTTTTATAAGAGCTATAGATTCTCTTGGATGGAATATGGATGATATTTGTGTAGTATCTGGAATAGGGTGTTCAGGAAGATTTTCATCTTATGTGAATTGTAATACAGTACATACAACACATGGTAGAACTATAGCTTATGCTACAGGAATAAAACTAGCAAATCCTAATAAAAAAGTATTTTGTATTACAGGTGATGGTGATGGTTTAGCAATAGGTGGTAATCATACTATTCATGGATGTAGAAGAAATATAGATATTAATCATATAGTTATTAATAATTTTATATATGGTCTTACTAATTCTCAAACATCTCCTACTACACCAAAAGGTTTATGGACTGTTACAGCTAAAAGAGGTAATATAGACCCTACATTTGATGCATGTAAATTAGCTCAAGGTGCAGGGGCATCTTTTATAGGTAGAGAGAGTATGTTAGAACCTAAAAAATTAGAAAAGCTTTTTACCAAGGCTTTTACTCATAATGGATACTCTTTTTTAGATATATTTTCTAATTGCCATGTAAATTTAGGTAGAAAAAATAAAATGGGTTCAGCAAGAGAAAATTTGAATTGGATAGATACTATTACAATACCAAAAAATAAATTCGATAAATTAGATGATAATCAAAAAGCTGTTAAATTTCCTACAGGTGTGTTGCATATAGATGAAACTATTCCTGAATATACTAGCTCTTATGAAAAAGTAAAACAAGCACATCAAAATAATAGTCTTGTAAAATTAGGAGATTAGAATATGTCTAGTAGAGTTGTGATGAGATTTACAGGTGTTGGAGGACAAGGTGTACTTTTGGCTGGTTCTATTTTTGCAGCTGCTAAAATCAAAGCAGGTGGAAACGGTATGAAAACATCTACTTACACATCACAAGTAAGAGGTGGACCTACTGTTGTAGATATAACACTACAAGATGAAGAGATACTATATCCTTATGCAAATGATGGTGAAATAGATTTTATGCTATCTGTAGCACAAGTTAGTTATGATTTGTTTAAAAAAGGTGTGAAAGAAAATGGTATTATAGTAGTAGATCCACATTTAGTAAAACCAACTCAAGAAGATAAGGATAAATGGAATATATATGAAATCCCTATTATTACTATAGCTAAGGATGAGGTTGGTAATGTTATTACTCAAAGTGTTGTTGCTTTAAGTATTGCTAATCATATGACAGGATATAGTGTAAATAGTGATATTTTAAGATCGACTATGCTTAGTAAAGTACCAGCTAAAGTACATGAAGCTAATAATAAAGCTTTTGATTTGGGTTTACAATATGCTAAGGATGCTCATATAATAAAAATGAGACACTAATATATATTAAAAAAAGGTTTATTATATGCTTATTGCTCCTTCTATTCTTTCTTGTGATTTTGGTAGATTAAATGAAGAAATTATATCTATTTGTGAAGCTGGTTGTGATTTGATTCATATTGATGTTATGGATGGTCATTTTGTACCAAATATTACTATAGGTCCTGTTGTTGTAGATTCTATTTTAAAGATAGCATCAAAACCCCTTGATATTCATCTTATGGTTGAGAATAATGATTTTTGTATAGATTTGTTTTCTAAATATAATCCAAGGTTTATCTCATTTCATATAGAAAGTGAAAATCATCCGCATAGAATAATACAGAAATTAAGAAAATTAAATATTAAACCATCTATAGTATTAAATCCACATTCAACTATAAACTCTATAAAACATATTATAAAAGATATTGATATGGTACTTTTAATGTCCGTAAATCCAGGTTTTGGTGGTCAGGAGTTTATAGATGAAGTATTAGAAAAAATTAAAGAATTAAAAGAGTATATTAATATTTATAATCCATCTTGTTTAATACAAGTTGATGGTGGAGTTAGTAATAATAATATATCTAAATTAAAAAATGCTGGTGTAGATATAGTTGTAGCTGGATCTTATATATATAAATCTAATGATTATAAAAAAGCTATAAACTCTTTAAAAGTATAATTTGATGAGAGTAAAAATATGTGGAATAACATCTTTTTATGATGCAATAAATTCTATAAATGCAGGTGCATATGCTTTAGGGTTTGTTTTTTATAAAGATTCTCCTAGATATATTTCTCCTAAAAAAGCATATAATATTATAAAAAAATTACCACCTTTTATAAAAATAGTAGGACTTTTTGTAAATGATAGTATAGAAGATATAAATAGAATATCAAAAATATCAAACATAGATATAGCTCAAATAATAACTACTAATAATACAAGTATTTATTATAATAGTTTGGATATACCATATATCAAAGTTTTAAGAGTTAAAAATAAAGATGATATAATAAAAAATTATAACAATGATGAATATATTTTAATAGATTCATATGTTTCTACTTTTGGTGGTGCTGGAAGAAGAGTTGATTTAAGTTTTTTTCATGATATAGATTGTTCAAAAATTATTCTTGCTGGTGGATTAAATGAGAATAATATAGAAGAGTTAAAAGATTATAATTTTTATGCTATTGATGTTAGTAGTGGTGTAGAGATATCTAAAGGTATAAAAGATAAAAATAAATTAATTAGTTTTATAAATAAAGCTAATGAAATCTAATAAAAAAAATAAAAGCTCTTTTTTAGATAATTTGATATCTAAACTTCTTAAAAATGATATCTTATATCAAGATTTTTTAAATATATTAAAAGAGGATAAAAATAGATTTTTTAATGATCCATTATTACAAATGGAACTTTTGATTTCAAACGGATTAGCTATTGATATAAATAAAGATGATGATAAAGTCTTTCTAAAGACTAAAAAAACTCTATTAAAAGATCAAATATTTTGTTTTGTAGATATTGAAACAAATGGTAATAGTATAAAAGATTCACAAATTATAGAAATAGGTGCTATTAAATATCAAAATGGTAAAATCATTGATGAATATCAGTCATTAGTATATGCAAAAAATATACCTGAATATATACAAGATATTACACAAATAGTACCTTCTATGTTAGAGAATCAACCAAGTTTAAAGAGTGTTTTAGAAGAGTTTAAAATATTTTTAGAGGATCATATTTTTGTAGCTCATAATATGAATTTTGATTATCAATTTATATCAGATTCATTTAATGAATATGATTTAGGAGCTATTTATAATAGAAGTATATGTACTATTGATTTATCTAAACGAACAATAAATGCAAAAAGATATGGATTAGATTATTTAAAAGATATTTTAAATATAGATATAAAAAATCAACATAGGGCATATAGTGATGCTTTAAGTTCACTATATATTTTTGAAAATATTATTAAGTTATTACCAAAAGATATTATTACATCTGAAGATTTAATGAGTTTTTCAAAATCTAATAATAAAATTTTTAATTAATTTTCATATTTTATTATTATAGTATAATTTTTAAAATATATTATAGGGAATATTATGACATTAAATTCAAAAACAGAGTATAAAAATGCACAAAATGTTATACCAGGTGGAGTTAATTCTCCTGTTAGAGCATTTAAAAGTGTTGGTGGAACACCTTTATTTATTAAAAAAGGTAAAGGTGCTTATTTATATGATATTGATGATAATAAGTATGTAGATTTTGTACAAAGTTGGGGTCCATTAATATTTGGTCATTGTGATGAGGATATTGAAAATGAAGTTATAAAAAATGTAAAAAATGGACTTAGTTTTGGAGCACCTACTATATTAGAAACAAAATTAGCAAATGAAATAGTAAATATGTATGATTATATTGATAAAGTAAGATTTGTTAGTTCTGGTACTGAAGCTGTTATGAGTGCTATTAGATTAGCAAGAGGTGTTACTAAAAAAGATGATATAATAAAATTTGATGGATGTTATCATGGACATAGTGATTCTTTATTAGTAAAAGCTGGTAGTGGAATGGCTACATTTGGTACACCAAGTAGCCAAGGTGTCCCTAAAGACTTTACAAAACATACTATTTTATGTGAATATAATAATATTAAAAATTTAGAAGATTCTTTTAAAAATAATCCTAATATTTCTTGTATTATAATAGAACCTATAGCTGGTAATATGGGATTAGTTCCTGCAACTGAAGATTTTTTGAATTGTTGTAGAATGTTATGTGATAAATATGGTGCATTATTAATTTTTGATGAAGTTATGAGTGGATTTAGAGCTAGTTTAAAAGGTGCATCAGGATTAGTTGATATTCAAGCTGATATTTTAGTTTTTGGTAAAGTAATAGGTGCTGGTATGCCTGTTGGTGCTTTTGCTAGTTCCTCTTATATTATGGATCATTTAAGTCCAGATGGTAATGTATATCAAGCTGGTACATTAAGTGGAAATCCAATATCAATGTCAGCAGGACTTGCAAATATAAAGAAAATTAAAGAAGATACTAATATATATAATAGATTAAATCAAAAATCTATTAGATTAATAACGGGACTTAATGAAAGTGCTAAAAAATATAAAATAGATTTTGTTACATTAAGTAAAGGTAGTATGTTTGGATTTTTTTTCAATGATAAATTACCTTTAAATATGAAAGAAGTATCATCTAGTAATGAAAAAAGATTTTCATTATATCATTCTCATATGTTAAAAAAAGGATTTTATTTCCCATGTAGTATGTATGAGGTCTGTTTTATGTCAAATGTTATTTCAAATGAAGATATAGATAGATGTATAGATGCTTCATATGATATTATGAGTATATTATGAGTGAAGATTTAAAGTCATTAGAAAAAAAATATCTAAAAGAAGAAAAAAATATAAAACCAAAACATAAAAATAAATTACAAGGATTAGATAATTTATCTTTAGGTATATCTATAGTAGTAGCTATTTTAATAGGAGTTGGTATTGGTATATTATTAAAAAATCTTACAGGATATAATTGGTTTTTATTTATTGGTATTTTTTGGGGAGTTTATGCAGCTTTTTTAAATATATATAGAGCATATAAAAGAGCTAAAAAAGATTATGAAGATATGGAAAATGATCCAAGATATTCATATCGTGCTAAATATGGTGATAGTAAATATTTAGATGATGAAGATGATTAAAAATATACTTAAATTTTTTTTTATATTTGATTTATTAGTTTTAGTAATATCTTTTATCTTTGATAATTATATATGGTTTATTAATATTCAAGTATCATCATTTAGTATGATTTGTATTTCCATAGCATCTTTTTTAGGATATAAAAGAGATATTTATAAAAAATTAGGAAAATCTAATATAGATGATAATATATATAATGATGATAAAATATCTAAGAGTAAAAATAGTATAAAAAATCTTAAAATGTTTAGTTCAAGTTTTATATCTATTTATAGAGTTATCGGTTATTTGATTTTAATAATAGGTTTTTTTATATTAAGAAATAGTAATATATTAGATATATATTCATATTTTATAGGATTTATTATAGTTAGTTTATCTATGTTATGTACTATGTTTATTTCAACTAAAAATAGTAAAAATATATAATGTTTGATTAACTTTCAACATAATTTTTTAAGTTTTTACCTACTTTTGGATGTTTTAGTTTTTTTATAGCACTTGATTCAATTTGTCGTACTCTCTCTCTTGTCACAGATAGATCTTTACCTATTTCTTCAAGGGTCCTATCACTTAAATCATCTAATAATCCAAATCTCATTCTAACAACTGCTTGCTCTCTTTCATTTAGTTGTGACAAAATTTGATCAATTTGATTTTTTAAATCTTCTTTCATAATGTTTTCAATTGGAGTGGGGTCTTTTTCATCAGGTACAAAGTCACCAAATTTACCATCATCATCACTTCCTATAGGAGTTTCTAATGATATTGGTTCTTTAGTTATTTTTATAACTTGTCTTACTTTATCAATTGGAAGTTGTATTTGTTTTGCTATTTCTTCAGTATCTGGTTCTTTTCCATTTTCTTGAATACCTTGTCTTATTATTTTATTAATTTTATTAATAGTTTCTATCATATGAATAGGTATTCTAATGGTTCTTGCTTGATCTGCTATTGCTCTTGATATAGCTTGTCTTATCCACCATGTAGCATAAGTAGAAAACTTATACCCTTTTTTATATTCAAATTTATCTACAGCTTTCATTAATCCAATATTACCCTCTTGAATTAAATCTAAAAATGGCAAACCTCTATTTGTATATCTTTTTGCAATAGATACTACTAATCTTAAATTAGATTTTGCCATTTTTACTTTTGCTTTATCAGATATTTTTTTACCTCGTTTTATTTGTTCTACTATATCTTTAAGCTCTTGGGGTTCTAAATCAAATCCACCTTTACTAGCTTCTAATGTTTGAAAAAGTTTTTTAATTTCTATATATGTACTAACCATTGTAGCTTCAGGAACTTTAGAAATAATATCTGATTTTTTAAGTGTTGTAATCTCATTTAAAATATCTTGATGATTTTTTAATAGAACCTCATTAAATAGAGGTAATTTATACTCTAATTTTTTTAGTTCTGTTTCAAATCCAGATTCAGATTTTATTGATGTTTCCATTGATTTTACTATTTCATTTATTAGTTTTGATGTAGGTTCTAGAGATAATAAAGCCTCTTTTATAGCTTTTTTCTTAAACGATACACATAAATTGTAGTGTGTTTGACTTATCTTATCAGTACTTATTTCTTTATCTTTTGAAGTGAATTTTACCCAATCATTTTTTGCCTTTTCAAGTTCTTTAAATCCTTCAATAATTTTTTGAGATCTTTTATCTAATTTATTTTTCTTTTGATTTGTTGTACTATCTTGAGGTTCATTAATCTCTTCATCATCATTTACTACAGTATCATTTGATTCTTCATCATCTTCAAAGTTTTTAAATAACTCCTTTACTTTTCTTTCTCTATTTACTAAGGGTTCTTTATACTGTAATATAAAATCAACCAAATAAGGAACAGAACAAATAGCATCTAAAATGCTATCTTCGCCTAGTTCTATTGTTTTTGAGATTACTATTTCTTCATCTTTTGTAAGTAATTCTATTTTACCCATTTCTCTTAAATACATTCTAACAGGTGAATCTGAACGACTCCATTCAAGTATCTCTCTATCTTGTAATAAATTAAAATCATTTTTATTACTATTTTTTAATTTATCAATATGATCTTGTTTTTTAGTAGCTTCTATTTCATTCATTAGCTTAGCTTGTTCTTGTGAACTTACTAATTTAACATTAAATTCTTTTGTTATAGATAGAATTTTTTTAACATTTTGAATTGTAGGTAATTTATCAAATATTTTTACAGTATTTTCATATGTTAAAATAGAGTCTTTATATTCTTTTATATTTTTTTCTATATTTTTGTTTATATCATCATTTTTCATATATAAGATACCTTTATGACACTTTTTTAATGTATATAATTATATCTTAATTTATTTATAATTTATTAAATTTATATTTTAATTATAGATTTTATAATTTTAGTTATAATCTTTCTTTATTAAAGATTATATATTTACTATATATTTGTTAAAGGATTATATAAATGAATAATACAATAAGTGGTAGAGTTTGGACTTTTGGTAGTAATATAGATACAGATATAATTATTGCTGCAAGATATTTAAATAGCTCTGATCCTAAACATTTAGCAAAACATATTATGGAAGATGTTGATAATAATTTTAGTTCTAAAATATCAAAAGGTGATATTATAATTGCTGGAGATAATTTTGGATGTGGTAGTAGTAGAGAACATGCCCCTATAGCTTTAAAAGCTGCTGGAATTTCAGCAGTTATTGCACCATCTTTTGCAAGAATATTTTATAGAAATGCTTTTAATATGGGTTTACCTATTTTTGAATTATCAGAAGCTTTAAATATTAAAGAAGGTAGTCAATTAGAAATTAATATGAAAGATGGTGAAATTTTTGATAAAAATAGTCAAAAAAAATATAAATTTAAACCTATACCATCTTTTATGCAAGATTTAATTGATGTTGGAGGATTAATAAATTATGCAAAAGATCATATGAATAGAGTTAAAGAATGAAAAAATTTAATATATCAATAATAAAAGGTGATGGTATAGGTCCTGAAATAGTAAATGAGGCTATTAAAGTCTTAAATTCTATATCATTAAAATTAGATTTTAGATTAGATTATAAATACTATTTAATGGGTGGTATTGCATATGATGAAGTTGGTAATCCATTACCACAAGATACAATAGATGGTGTATTAGATTCAGATGCTTGCTTATTTGGAGCTATAGGTGGTCCTAAATGGGATAATTTACACTCAGATTTAAGACCAGAGAGTGGATTGTTAAGATTTAGAGATACTATGCAGACTTTTGCAAACTTAAGACCTGCTATTACTTATGATGAATTATTAAATTCTTCTACACTTAAAAGTGAAGTTATTAAAGGTGTTGATTTATTAGTAGTTCGTGAGTTAATAGGTGGTATATATTTTGGAAAACCAAGAGGAAATGATGGACAAAAAGCTTATAATACTATGGTATATACTAAGGATGAAGTTAAAAGAATAGCTCATAAAGCTTTTGCTTTAGCTATGAGTAGAAATAAGAAAATATGTTCTGTTGATAAAGCAAATGTATTAGAAGTATCAAAATTGTGGAGAGATACTGTAAATGAGGTATCAAATGATTATCCTGAAGTTACATTATCTCATATGTATATTGATAATGCTTGTATGCAAGTTGTAAAAGATCCAAGACAATTTGATGTTATTTTAACTAGTAATATATTTGGTGATATATTATCAGATACTACAGCACAAGTTGTAGGTTCTATTGGATTATTACCAAGTGCTAGTATAGGAGTAAATACATCTATTTATGAACCAATTCATGGAAGTGCGCCTGATATTATAGGTAAAGGTATTGCTAATCCTATTGCTACAATTTTAAGTGCATCTATGATGTTAAAATATTCATTAAAAGAGAAAAAAGCATCTATTCTTATAGAAAATAGTATAAAAAATGTTTTAAAAGATGGTTATAGAACAAAAGATATAGCATCTTTTAAAGAAGATGGTATTAAAGTTTTAACTACTTGTGAAATGGGAGATATGATAGTAAAATATATTGAAAATAGTTAATTTTTATTAAATTATAGTATATTTTTACTATTTTTTAATATATTATTTAATTTTTTATAAAAAATATCTACATTTTTTATTTTTAGATTTGATTTTCTTTGTTGTTTCCCCCATATGGGTTCTGGGAAATGAGAATCTTCTTTAAATCTAGCCATAATATGAAAGTGTACTTTTGGAAGATAATTACCAAATGATGCTATATTTATTTTAATTGGTTTAAAATATTCTAACATCTCTTTTTCACATATGTCTAATATATTATATACTTCTAATTTTGTTTTACTATTACATTGACTAAATTCTTTTTTATTATCTTTAGTAAATATCTTTAACCATGGTATATTTGAATTTTCTATCTCTATTTTTATTAGTTGATTTTCATATACTATATTACTATTCATGTATAATACCTTTTTTAATAGTAATTATATTATCTATTTTACTCTTTTATTTATATTATGATATAGTTTTTAATTATAAAATTAAAGAATTAGGTTTTTAAATGAGAGTTGGTATTATAGGTCTTGGTTTAATGGGTGGTTCATTAGCATTGGCACTTAGAAAATATAAGTTAGTATCTAAAATTTATGGATGTTTTAGAAGTGTAAAACAGACAAAAGAGGTTTTAGATTTAAATTTAGTTGATGAAGTGTTAAATATAGATGAATTAAAAGAAAAATCAGATTTAATAGTATTGGCTATTAGTGTAGATAAAATAATAGAGTATATACCTAAATTATTAGATATAAATATCAATACTACAATTGTAGATTTGGGTTCTACTAAAAAAAGTATATTAGACAATATTCCATTAAAAATAAGATCTAATTTTATAGGTGCTCATCCTATGGTAGGTACAGAAAAAAGTGGTCCAAGTGCTGCTATAGAGAATTTTTATGAAAATAGTGTAGTTGTATTATGTGATACAAATATGAATTCATCATATCATTTAAATAGAGTCAAAAATATTTTTTCTACTATACAAATGAAGATTATTGATATGAATTCATCACAACATGATATTCATGCTTGTTTTATGTCTCATTTACCACATGCTATATCATTTGCTCTTGCTAATACTGTTATGAATCATGAAGATCCTATATCAATAGTACAATTAGCTGCAGGTGGATTTAAAGATATGAGTAGAGTTGCAAAAAGTTCACCATCTATGTGGATAGATATTTTTAAACAAAATAGAGATAATTTACTAGAATCTTTAGATCTATTTAAGAATCAAATGAATTTTATTCAAACTTTACTAGAAGATGAAAAATATGATGAATTAGAAAATTGGATGAAAAAAGCTAATACTTTACATAAAATATTATAAAAAATATTTTTATATTTAATTATTTTGATTTAATAGTTCATTCATCTGTTTTTCATTTAATGTTTTAACATCTAATTTAATGGCTTTATCATATTTAGAACCAGCATTTTCACCAAATATTAAAAAATCACTTTTTTTAGATAGACTTGATGTTATTTTAGCTCCATTATTTTCTAATATATCTTTTATAATATCTCTTGATTTACTCATAGTACCTGTTAACACAATAGTTTTATTAAAAAAAATATTACTATTTTTAGGCTCATTTTTTGGATTTTTTATATCATATTCTTGTTTTGCTTTTATTATATTTGAATTTAATACTCTTTTATATTTTATTTCTTCATTGTGAAATATATTATTAAATTTATCTATAGTTTTATCATTTATATCTATTTGATTATATTTTATAGTTGATATATCATAAAAGCCAAAATGATCAAATATTTTTTTGAGACTATTGACTCCTATACCATCTTTTTTAAAAATATTTAAAAATATTTTAAATAGATTTATATTATATGTTGGATTTGTATAAATGGGGTTTAGTATAGATATTAGTTTATTAACAAATTCTAAATTATTTTTCATAAAATTATAATATGATGTTACCATTTCTAATCCAAAATCATCTAAACTTAATAAAATCTCTTCATCAATTAATAAATTTTTAATACCTAGGGTATTACAAATAGTTTTACTAGCTACTTGTCCTATATTATTGATACCAAGTGATTGAAGTAATTTATATGATTGAGGTTTTTTAGAGTTTTTTATAGCTAATAGTATATTATTTACTTTTTTATCTTCAAATCCTTCCAAAGAGATTAGATCATTATATGTTAAATTATATATATCTAATATGGTTTTAATTTTATTTTCATATACTAATTTTTCAACTATTTTATCTCCTAAGCCATCTATATTCATACATTGTTTACTACTAAAGTATATTATATTATTTATAATAATACTTTTACAATTTATATTTTGACATTTTAATATGATATTTTCATTTAATAATATACTATTACAAGTAGGGCAATTTTTAGGAGGTAATATTTCAATTTCATTACCATCTCTTCTATTTTTTAATACTTTTGTGATTTTAGGTATTATATCTCCACTTTTTATTAATATTACTTCATCATTTATTCTTAAATCTAATCTAGTTATTTCATCAAAATTATGTAATGATGCTTTACTAACAACTGATCCATCTATTAATGTAGGTTTGATAATAGCAACAGGTGTTATAGTACCTGTTCTTCCTACTTGAAGATTTATTTTTTCTAAAATAGTTGTTTTTTCTACAGCTTTAAATTTATAAGCACATGAATATTTAGGATATTTTACTGTATATCCTAATTTTTTTTGTATATTTAGATCATCTATTTTTATTACCATTCCATCTAACATCATTTCAATATTATTTCTTTGTTGAATCATTTTATTATATATTTGAGATATTTCATCTATATTTTTACAAATAGATTTTAAAGGTGGTTTGATAAATCCTTGAGAATATATAAATTTCATCATTTTAGAATTAGTTTTAAATTCAAGTGAATTTCTACCGACACCCCAAACATTAAAAAATAACTTTCTTTTAGCTGTTATTTTAGAATCTAATTGTCTTAGACTTCCTGATGCTGCATTTCTAGGATTAGCAAATGGTTGTTCACCATCTTTTAATCTTTGTTGATTAATTTTAAAAAAATCATTTTTTTTTATTACTATTTCACCTCTAATTTCTATTAATTTTTTATATTCTATTTTTAAAGGTATAGAGTGTATGGTTTTTATATTATTAGTTATATCTTCACCTATTTTACCATCACCTCTTGAAATAGCTTTTTGTAATATTCCATTTTCATATATTATATTTAAACTTGCTCCATCAAATTTTGGTTCACAATAGAATTCTATTTGATTAAAGTTTTGAATTTTATCTAATCTTTTGATCCATTGTTTTAATTGTTCTTCATTAAAAATATCTTCTTGTGACCACATAGGATTTAAATGAGAGGCTTTTTTAAATTTGTCTAATACTATATCTCCAACTCTTAATGTAGGTGAATTTGGATCTATATTTGATGGATTATTTTTTTCATATATTTTAATTTTATTATATAACTTATCATACTCTTCATCTGTTGCTATTGGATCATCTAATACATAGTATTTATAAGCATATTTTATTAATATATCTATATTTTTTTTATACTCTTTTTGTGTCATATTACCTCTATTTTAAATAATTTTATTATATTATACTTTTAGTATATTTTTAAAGATTTTATAATAGTTTTTATAAATATATCTAAATTAATTATATAAAAGAGGTTTTATTGAAATGTATAATAAATTATTTCCTGAAGAGAAGTATGTCATAGAAGATAAAGGTACAGAGATACCTTTTAGTGGAATTTATAATAACTTTGATGAAAAAGGTATATATTTATGTAAAAGGTGTGATGCTGCTTTATATAACTCAAAAGATAAATTTAAATCAAACTGTGGATGGCCTAGTTTTGATGATGAAGTAAAAAATGCTATAAAAAAGATAAAAGATAGTGATGGTATAAGAGTTGAAATATTATGTAATAATTGTGATGCACATTTAGGACATATTTTTGAAGGTGAAAATTTTACTCCTAAAAATATAAGACATTGTGTAAATTCAATATCTTTAAAATTTAAAAAGAGTTAATATGAATAATAAAATAAAAAATGATCAAAATATATCATATGCATATTTTGGTGCAGGATGTTTTTGGGGAGTAGAGTATTATTTGAGAAAATTAAATGGTGTTAGAGATGTTTTATGTGGATATATGGGAGGTCATACTATAAACCCTACATATGAAGAGGTATGTTATTCAAATAGTGGTCATATAGAAGTAGTTGAAGTATTGTATTATAAAAATATCATAAGTTATGATAGATTATGTAGGTTCTTTTTTGAAATACATGATTTTACACAAAAAAATGGACAAGGTCCAGATATTGGAAGTCAATATTTATCTACTATTTTTTATATAGATGATATTGAAAAAAGAACTATTAATAAAATAATAGAGATTTTAAAATCTAAAAAATATGATGTAGCGACTAATATAATTGAGAAAAATAGTATAGAGTTTTTTAAAGCTGAAGATTATCATCAAAAGTATTATATTAAAAATAACTCTTTACCATATTGTCATACAATAAAAAAGATATTTTAGTTTTATCTTTTTTAGTTTAGTTTTTACCTAGTATATAATATATTGGTCTTTCATCTATTTTTTTTAGTTCTAAATCATATTTAGCACTCCAATTTTTAACTTCATTATGAAATTCTTCTAAAATTTGTTTTGAATCATTTTCATCACATTTTATTTTTAAATAACTTTGTTTATTTGAAAATGTTATATATGCATTCATTTTTTTTATTTGATCATGAAAACTAATTATATGTTTTGAGAATTTATTAAATTGATTTGTATTACTAATAATTTTTTCAGCTTTATTTATTGATGATTTATTATTTGAATAACCAAGTTGTGTTACTAATACTTCAGGAGATACTTCTATGTTCATCTATAGTTCCTTTATTTATGATTGATTTTATAATTGGTTTTATTATAATATATTATAATATATTTTATTATAAAAGTTATATATTTAATTTAAAGATTTTATATTAAAACTTAATCTATGTATATCACTATATCCATACTTTTTTATTAACTCTATGTGTTCTTTTGTACCATATCCTTTATGATTTTTAAAGTTATATTTTAAATATAAAGATGATAAATCACACATATAATTATCTCTAGTTACTTTTGCTAAAATAGATGCTGCACTAACTTCTTTTATTTTTTGATCCGCTTTTATTTGATGTTCTAAATTAGATATTTTAAAAGAGGTATTACCATCTATTAAATAGTTATTTGTATTTAATTTTTGCATGATTTCTAAAATAGAATTTTTCATACATAAAGATAGACCTAATTTATCTATAGTTTTAGAAGAGGTTAATACTATATGATAATATGAATTTTCTTTAATTATTTCATATAAATATTCTCTTTTTTTTACAGTTAGTTTTTTAGAATCATTTAAATCTTTAATATCTTTTTTTAATATACATCCAGCCACACTCAAAGGTCCAGCAATACTTCCACGTCCTGCTTCATCTATACCACATAGGTTCATATATCTACTTTTTATATTTTTAATGTAATTTTAGCATTAAATTTATTATAATATTAATATTTGTATTAATAAACATATATTAAGTCTAATTTAAATATAATTTTTGTTTAAAAATATCTATATAAAGGGAATAGTAGTAATATGAAAAGAACATATCAACCACATAACACACCAAGAAAAAGAACACATGGATTTAGAATTAGAATGAAGACTAAAAACGGTAGAAGAGTTATAAATAGAAGAAGAGCAAAAGGTCGAAAAAGATTAGCTGTTTAAATAAATCTTATAGATTAAATAATTCTAAAGATTTTAAAAGAATTTATAAAAGTACTAAGAAATATCATACTAATTCTTTTATACTTTTTTTTGAATCTAATACTAAGTTAAATGTAGCTTTTGTGACATCAAAAAAAATCGGTATAGCAGTAGTTAGAAATAGTGCAAGAAGAAGAATGAGAGCTATTTTTTTATCATATCAAAATATTTTATTAAGTGGTAAATATATATTTGTAATAAAAAATAGTATTAATAATAGAAGTTTTGATGAGTTAAAAAAAGATTTTGATTTTGCTTTTAATAGAATGAGATTAATTAATAGTTAGTGTATATATTATTTTAATATGAAAAAAGTAGTTTTATTTATCATTTTTATATATCAAAAGTTTATATCTATACTCTCATATGGTAGTTGTAGATTTTATCCTACTTGTTCTAATTATTGTATATGGCAATTTGAACAAAATGGTTTTTTTAAGGCTCTTTACTTTACAATGTGTAGATTATTAAGATGTAATAGATTATGTATAGGTGGTATAGATTATCCAGTAGTTTTTTTGAAATATGATGATAAGAGTATTATATTTAAGAAAATAGCTGTTAAGTATTGGTATATCAAAATAGATAAATATAGATTTTATCTAATAAAAAATTTAACAAAAAAATTAAATAATAAAGAGTAGATATGAATAATATGAATGGTACTTTAGATATGCAAAAAAGAATGTTACTTATGACAGTTATAATATTAGTTATATTTATATCATATGAATTTTTAGTTTTAAAACCACAAAAAGATTTAAGATTAGAAAAAGAAAAAATTGAACTTACTAAAAAAAATAGTATTAATTCTAAAAATAGTATGAGTATAGTTGAAGATAAAAATAGTGCACCTATTGTAGAAAATATAAAAGAAGATGATATAAAAAGACTACCTTCTAATAATTTATTGTCAAAAAATAATATAATATCTACTATAAAAACAAAAAATAATATAATCACAATAGATAGACTTGGTAGAATCTTACAAGTACAACTATTAGGTAAGCAGTATATAGATGATAAAAATAGGCAGATAAATCTTTTTGATACATCAAAACTAAGACCTTTAGAAATAAGATTTTCTAATAAAAATATAAATAATGAGGCTTTTACAATTAATGTTATAGCAAGTTCATCAAATATTGATGCTAGAAAATCAGTTCAGAAATTAATTCTTACTCAAAAGTTATCTAAAACTACATTGAAAAAAATATTAACTATATATCCAAATGGAAATTATAATATTGAAGTAGTAACAAATCCAAGAAAAAACTTTTTTATTACAACAGGTTTTAGACCTGATGTATTAGCTGATATGTATGCTGAACATGGTGTTATTATGAAGCTTAGTGATGGTAGTACTAATATTATTTCAGATGAAGATCTTGATAAAACTACAACTTTTAATAAAATAGATTTTATATCTGCTTTTGATAGATATTATGCAACTGTTTTATATAATTTTGATAAATCTTTTAAATTATCTTTAATGCCAGATAAAGATGAAAATCCTCAAGTTTTTATTCATAGTAATGGTAATATAAAATTAGGTGGTTATATAGGTCCTAAATATTTTGATATATTAAATAATATTGATCCTAAATTAACAGATGTTATTGAGTATGGTTTTTTTACATTTTTAGCTAAACCTATGTTTATATTTTTGAAGTTTTTATATGATTATGTTGGTAATTGGGGTTGGACTATTGTTTTATTAACTTTAATTATTAAACTTTTATTATATCCTTTATCATATAAAGGTATGGTATCTATGCAAAAACTAAAAGATTTGACTCCTAAAATTAAAGCTATACAAGAAAAACATAAAGATGATAAACAAAAAGCATCAATTGCTATGATGGATTTATATAAAAAACATGGTGCTAATCCTATGGGGGGATGTTTACCTATTCTTTTACAAATACCAATATTCTTTGCTATTTATAGGGTGTTATTAAATTCTATTGAGTTAAAAGGTGCTTCTTGGATATTGTGGATTGAAGATTTAGCATTGATGGATCCTTATTATATATTACCTATATTAATGGGTGCTACTATGTATTTACAACAAAAAATCACACCAAATACAATGCAAGATGAAATGCAAAAAAAGATATTTCAGCTTTTACCTGTCATTTTTACATTCTTTTTCTTATGGTTTCCAGCTGGACTTACTTTATATTGGTTTGTTAATAATGTATTTACTGTAGGACAACAGTACTATATAAATAGATTGTTTGATAAAAGAAGAGAAGAGAAGATATCTTTACAAAAATAGTTTATTTGATCGTATATTAATATATAGATATAGGAATTTTTATGGAGAGATTTGAAGCAAAAAGTTTAGAAGATACATATAAATTAGCATCTAATAAGTTTGAATGTTCTATTACTAATTTAGATATAACTATATTGCAATTTCCAAGTATTGGTTTTTTTGGATTTGGTAAAAAAAATGCTATTATTGAGTGTAAAAGAGTTATTAATAATATATCAAATAATAGTATTGATAAAGCAGTTTATAATAAAAAATCAATATTGAATATAAAAGATATATCATCAAAAATTTCAAGTTTGAATAATAGTTCAATAGTAAATAATATAAATATAAATATAGATATAGTTGAAGATATAAAATCAAAAATAGATGAACTTTTTTCAAATATAGATTTTAGTTTAGATGATATAGAAGTATCTTTAGATAATAATGATAAAAGTAGTATATATATAAAGTTTTTAGGAGATGATGTAGCACTATTGATTGGCAAAGAGGCGAAAAGATACAATGCATTATCTTATATACTCTTTAATTGGATAAGTGAAAAATATAAACTAAAAGTAAAAGTAGAGGTTGGAGAGTTTTTACAAAATCAAGAAAATAGTATAGATAGATATATTGAGTTTATAATTAATAGTATAAATAAAAAGGGTTATATTAAAACTAAACCTATAAATAGATTATTTATTACTAAAGTATTAGATATATTAAGATCTGAATTTCCTAATAAATATATAGTAGTAAGAACGAATGATATTGGCTTAAAATATATTTTAGTTGCTCCTTATAGAGAGTCTAAATAAAATCTATTTTGATAAAATGATCATAAATTTATGTTAGATGATACTATATGTGCTATATCTACAGCTAATGGAATAGGTGCTATTAGTATAGTAAGAGTTAGTGGTAGTGATTCTTTAAGTGTAGCTTTAAAGATATCATCTAAAGATAATTTTATACCAAGAGTTGCAACTTTATGTGATATATATGATTCTTCAAAGAATATTATAGATGAAGTATTAGTAATATATTTTAAAGCTCCATACTCTTTTACAGGTGAAGATATAGTTGAGTTTCATTGTCATGGTGGAGTGGCTGTTTGTAATATCATTTTAGATGAGTTAGTTTCAAATAGTATTAGATTAGCTTATGGTGGAGAGTTTTCTAAAAGGGCTTTTTTAAATAATAAAATAGATCTATCAAAAGCAAATGCAATATCATCTTTAATTGAAGCTAGAAGTAAAGATGCTGTTAAATTATTAGCTAGACAGTTAAAAGGTGAATTGTCAAATTTTGTTAATGATATAAGAGAGGAATTACTTTATATATTAGCTTATAGTGAGGTTGGTATTGATTATGCTGATGAAGATTTGCCCTCTAATATACAACTTAATATTCAAAATAGATTAAAAAATATTATTAAAAAACTAAAAAATACTTTAAAATCAAGTCAAAGAAGAGATACATTTTTAAATGGGTTTAAAGTGTGTATAATAGGTAAACCAAATGTAGGTAAATCATCACTTTTAAATAGATTTTTAGATTATGATAGAGCTATTGTATCATCTATTAAAGGTACTACAAGAGATAGTATTGAAGAGAGTATAAAGATTGGTACACATATTATAAAAATAGTTGATACAGCTGGTATTAGACATAGTGTTAATAAAATAGAAAAAATAGGTATAGAAAAGTCTTTTGAATTAGTGAATGAATCAGATATTATTATAGCTTTATTTGATGCTTCTAAAATAGTATCTAAAGATGATAAAAAAATATTAGATTTAATAGAGAATTTATCAAAAGATATATTAATAGTAGTTAATAAATCAGATTTAAAAATGAGATTTGATACATCATTATTAAAAGATTTTATTGCTATAAGTACTAAAAATGATATAAATGCATTACTTTATAAATTAGAGATATTGTTAGATTCAAAGACATCTAATCATGACACTATTTTAATAGCAAAACAGCAAGTATTGTGTGTAGAAAATACTCTTGATAATATAATATCTTCACAAAATTTAATAATAGATGGTCAATTAGAACTTTTTTCGTATCATATAAATGAGGCAATAAAAAATATTAGTGATATTACAAGACCTTATGATAATAATGAGATGTTAGATATTATGTTTGGTGAATTTTGTTTAGGTAAATAAATATATTTGAATATATTTTATAAATTTATTATAATTAAGCAAGTTTTTTAGTATAATTAATGTTTAAAATATTATTTATTAAGGTTTTTATATAAAGGTTTTATATGAGTAGTGATATATCAAATATGAGTAATGAAGATATAATAGAAGAGCTTAGAAAAATAGTAAAATCAAAAGGACTCAAATATACTCAACAAAGAGAGATAATATTAAGTATATTAATAAGTGAAAAAGATCATTTAACAGCTGAAGATATATATAATAACTTCAAAACTTCATATCCAGATCAAACTATTGGTATAGCTACAGTATATAGAGCATTAGCTTTTTTAGAAGAGATTAAATTAATATCATCTATATCTATAGGAAGTAGTGAGAGTAAAAAATATGAAAGCAATGCAAAAGAGCATCATGATCATCTTATATGTACTTCTTGTAATAAAATTATAGAATTTTTAGATGATGATATAGAAAAAAGACAAGAATATATAGCTACTAAAAATAGATTTAAAATTACATATCATAGTATGCAATTATATGGATTATGTAGTGATTGTCAATAAAATTAATATATAACTAATCAATCAATAAATTATATAGATTATTTAGCATGTACATTCTGTAGGGGGTTATGATAATCTTTTTTATTTTTATATTTTGATATATTTTTTTCATATATTTTACTCCATGTATATTAATAATAATGATTATTAATATATTGTAAAAAAATTACTTAAAATAATATTAATATAAAAATATATATATGTTAAACTCATTTTTGATACAATCTAATATATAATTTAATTATAACATTTAAAAATAAAACTAATCAAAAGGTAAAAATATGTTAATAACAGTAATAAGTGGAGCAAATATAAATCAACTAGGTCAAGAGCCTATACAAATAAATGGAGCTATAAATTTATCTCAAATAGAACATAATCTAAGACAATTATCTAATGATCTTAATATACAATTAGAATTTTTTCAATCTAATATTGAAGGTGAAATAGTAAATAAAATACATGAGTGTAGATCTAAAAGTCAAGGTATATTAATAAATGCAGGATCATATTCTCAAACATCTGTTGCTATTAGTGAAGCAATAAGAAGTGTAATGATACCTTGTGTTGAAGTTATACTTGGTAATGTTACTATGAATGATAAGATAAAGACTCTTATATCACCTGCTTGTGTTGGTCTTATTACAGGTTTTGGTCCATTTTCTTATCATTTAGGACTAATATCACTACATAATATAATAGAGCAATTAATAGCTCAACAAAAACAGCTTCAAGAACAACAAACTCAACAATAGATAAAAATTAAAAAAGATAGTATAAAATAATATTATCTTTTATCTAAAATATTGTTATTAGTGACTATTTATAAATAAAGTTTTTTATTAGAATAATAGTATTTTAAAGTATTTTTTATGGTTGCCCGTGTTTTGATATAGTTGCTTCTCCCATAGCTGCTTGGCTTTTATTATTAGCATATGGTGGTGGTGCACCTTGTGATATTGCTGCTTTACTTTGTGTAGTTAGTGTAGGAGAATTTAAAGGACCTATTAGTACTTTCATACAAGTTTCCATAAAAGTCATTGTTGAAGCTACATTTGGTGCTACTAAGGGAAGTTTACCTGTAGGAGCTGGTATAGTACCTGCATCAGCTGGATTTTGAATCATACCTGGACCTTGATATAGTATATTGCTTTTATTATATTGTACTTGAGGTATTCCTCCTTTTACTATTATACTTTTACCACCTTTTTTATTCATATCAAATTGACTACCCAATTCTAATATAGCAGGTTTATTACCAAAGGTTAACATAATTTATATCCTTTTTTATAATATTACTAAATTGTAACACTCCTAAGCTTTAGATTTTCTTTGCCAATTTTCACCTTTTAATAGTTTGTTATCATTAAATTTCATATGTTTTCGTTTAGATAAAAATAGGTTTGATTTTTTGATACTTGTATCATGAATAGATATATATGATAAATTTGCTTTAAAAAATGATGTATTTTCTATAGTACTATAGTCTAAAATAGAGTGTTGTAGATTTGCTTTTTTAAAGTTTGAGTTTAATATAGTAGCTTTTTGTAGATTTGACATAGATATATTAGCATTTTCAAATTCAGTATCATCACATTTCATACCTTCTAAAGAGCAGTAATCAAGTGATGAGTTTGTAAAGTCAGAGTTTGATAAATCACTATTGTTTAAACTTGCATATTTTAGAGTTGTATTTTTAAAGTTTGAATTTGATAAATTGGAGTTATTAAAAAAACTTTGTGTTAAATCACAATTTTGGAAATTTGAATTTGATAAGTCACAATCATTAAAATGTGTCTGTTTTAATGATTGATTTGAGAAATTTTGATATTTTAATGATAGTTCATTAAATATTGATTTTTCAATATTTGTTTTTTTGAATATACTATTATTTTCTAATTTTATATCAATCAAAGATGTTTTATAGATGTTTGATTCTTCAAATATTACACTATTCATTTTTATAGTTGTTAGTGTACAGGATTTAAAATCAGATTTTTGATAATATATATTTTCAAATTCTGATGTGGCATATATTGCTCTTTTAAATGTAGTTTTATTAAATATATTAGCTATAAATTTTGAATCTGTAAACATAGTATCATTTATATGTGAATCTTTGAATTTACAATTTATAAAAGTTGCATCTACAAATTTTGATTCTATAAATGCTACTTTATTAAATTTACAGTTTTCAAAAGAACATCCTATAAAATTATCATTACCAATCGTAGCACTATTAAAAGAGCAGTTAGAAAATTTTGTATTTAAGAAAAATATATTATCTATAAATTCATCTTTTATTTCTAAAGATTCTATTATTTCATCTTCAAATCTCTCTTCATTTTCTATTTTTTCTAAAAATTTATTATAATTATTCATTTTCTATATACCTTTGCTTTCCACCTTCTAGATTTGTATCATCTAGATTACAATTTTTTAGAGGTGTGTTTTTTATTTTAGTATTAAATATAGTACATCCATATAAATTTGAATTATTTAGATTACATTGTATTAATTCACTTTTTTCTAAATTACCTTTAAATAGATTCATATATTGCATATTACATGAATAAAACTCACTTTTAGAAAAGTTTGATTGTTTTGCATCTATATTTGTCATATTTGATGATTTTATTATACATTTTTCTAAAAGAGATTTATTAAATGATGCTGCTTGAAAATTGACATTTTCTATTAGTGTATTTTGAAAATATGAGTTATTAAAAGAGCTGTTTGAAAAATCTATATCTTTAATAACTACATCTTTAGAGACTAATATATTTTCTAATAGTGAGTTTGAAAAGTCACTATTTGATATAGTAGTGTCCATAAAAGATGATTTATTTAGTGATGATTTATTATATTTTGATTTTGAAATACTGTTTTTTGTATGCATTACATTTTCTATAATACATTGTAAAAAGTTATTTTTTTGAAGTTTATTTTCTATTATCATACTTTCACTTAATAGTGAAGATAAAAATTCATTGTCAATTATTTCACAATTTTTTATTACCACTGATTTTAGATTTGATTTTTTTAATAGAGTATTTTCAATGTTTGTAGATAATATTGTACTATTTGATAGATTTGTATCTAATATTTTACTATTTGATATCTCATTATTATCTATTTTTATATTTTTCATATTAGATTTTGTTATATTACATTTTTCTAATATAGTATTATTAAATGATGATTTTTCAAAGTTACAGTTTAGGAATGTGATATTTGATAATATAGTATTATTCCAAGTTGTTTTTTTGAAGTTACAATTTTCAAATGTATGATTTTTCAATTCATCTATATTTATATTTGCATTACTAAAATCTAATGAAGTTTTATAGTATGATATTAACTCTTCTTTAGTATTAAAGTCAATTGATTGTTTATCTAAATCTTCATCAAAATACTTTTTGAAACTCTTTTTTGTAGATTCTTTCATAGGTGATTTTTGATTTTTTAATTTTGATTTTTCAATTATATTATTTAGATTTGATTTTAAAGATTGCATTTTAGATTTGAATTCTTCTTGTGGGTTTTGTTCTATTTTATTATCTATTGTTTTCATTATATTATTTAGTGTGTCGTCTATATTTTGTTGATTTTTAGTTGTACCAGTTTTTAAATCGTTTATATAGTCTAGGAATTGAGTTTTTTCTTTCTCATCAAAATTTGATAATAGTTTTTCATTTAATATATTATCATTTATACTATTGTTTAGTTTATCATTTACTCTTTTATCATAAGATTTAGGGTCAATATATCCTATATAGTTATTACCTTGTTTTTTCTTTTTTTTGAGTTCTCGTTTAGCTATAGATTTATCTTTACTTGGTGGGAGTTGTTCTATTATTTCATATTCTATATCTTTTTTATCTAATATATATTCTTTATAGATATTATTTATATTTAGATTATATGTTTTAATATTTTCATATTTTAGGTCAAATTTAGTAGTATATATTACTTTTAAGAGATCTTTGTTTTCTTTAAAATAGTCACTTTTTTCAAATTGATCTTTTGTTTTAAAGAGTACTATAGAACATAACTGCCAAAAGTTTTGAAATAGTAAATAAGCTTCAAGTATATCATCTACTATTATAATATACTCTTTTTTAGTTCCTTTTAGTATGAGTTCTATATCTTGTGAACCTTTTACTACTATATCTTTACTATCTTTTAAATATTTATCATTTTTATCAAATATGTTTTGTCTTACTATTAGTTTTTTTACTATATTTTTATCAAAATAGCCTATTATATATCCTATTGGTATTTTTATATCTTCTTTATTGTCTATCCATTGATTTGCTTTGATGATTTTTTCTTCATCATTATATCCTATATATAATATATGATTAATAGTAGAGTTTTTTAAACCTAGTTTTTTTAATTCTTTATATTTATCATTACTTTGGGTTAATATATAGTTAGTATCACCTAAAAAGAATTTAGCTCCATCTTGCCAGTTTTGTATTAATACTGTTTCATAGCCTTGTTCTATTTTTTTCATTTGTTCATGGTTTGTTATTTCATCTATATTATTATCTAACATATTTTGAATATTTTGTGATGGATATTTATCTTGAGATTGTTTTAATTTTGCATCTATTTTATCTTTGTTTTTTTCTTTTAGTTTTGATATTTCATCTGGTATTATATTTGTAAAGGTTTCATAAGAGGTTAATTTTTTAAGTTCATTTAAATTTGATATCTCTTTTTGAGATATATTTTTTTTATTTAAGAGTTCATCTATATAAGCAGCATCTTTTTGTTGCATTTGTTTTAATGTACTTGAAGATGGTACTATATGAGGAGTTTGACCTAGACCTTTTCTAAAGTTCATTTCAAACATTAGATTTATATCTTCTATTCCTACATCTTGAGAGTTTTTATCTTCTTTTTCATCTTCTTTAATATCATTTAAATATTGAGCTCTTATTGGTATATAGTAGTTTATATCATGTTCTTTTTCATCTTGATTTTCTATTAGACTAAATACACTTTCATATACTCCTGTTTCATCATCATCTATTTTTATCATACTTCTTGATATAATTGCAGCTTTTTTTATTTCAGGAAATAGTATGATAGTGTCTATTTTATTTTTTAGTTTTATATATACTTCTTCATTATTTACGGTTTTACTTAAGATTGTTTGTACTTTTTTGTTTGGTAGTTCACCTTGTAAAAGTGCATCATCTTTATTCATATTATATAGTTCAAATTTTTCATCACCTATAAAAAACCCTTCTATTTGTTGATCTTTTGGTGCTGTGTTAAATACTTCAAAATTTATATCTTTTGGATAATATGGCCAATAGCTTTTTAGCCATCTTTGATTAAAGGTTCCTAGTTTTTTGATTCTTTGATTCCAACTTAATGATATTGGTTCAAAGCTTTGAGGGGTGGCATTTGATTTTTTATTTGTTATTATTGGATTGTTTTTTATATCTATGTTATGTAATATTAACTCTTCATTTGATTTTAGATTTTTTTTATATCCTTTTCCTATAGGGTTATTTTTAAATTTTTCTCCACCATATGCTGTTTCATATCCTATTTTTAGTTTTTTAAATGGTTTTGGTTTTGATATACTAATAGATCCAAAAAAGTTTCTTTTTAAGACTCTATTGCCTATTGCTATTAGTTCTTTTTTTATGGTTTGATTTTTATTATATAGTTTAAATCCAATTTCTTTTACTGTTGTATCTTCTTTACTGTGAGCGTTTGCATATATTAGTATTTCTGCATTTGATTTAGCATATCCTTCATCTAATATTTGATCGTGCCTTATAAATTGTTGGGTTTGTTCTAACATATCTATTGCTGGTAAGATTTTTTGTGTAGGAGTGTCTATATATACTATTGATGATACTATTAAATAGTGATTTGAAGCGTATGATAGTGTTTTTGTTCTTATATTTATATTATCATCTGATATTATTTTCATATACTTTTTTATCCTTTTTTATATTAATTAGTTGATGCTAAATGATTCACTTGCATATTATAAACAACTATTTTTTCTTTAGCAGGGTTTTTAGTAGGAGATTTATAAACTGATATTGTACTATTAGGTCTATTTAGACCTATTTTTGTATCTTTCAAGAAGTAGGATTCTCTTGAGTATATATATTTAAAAGTACTTGATATAGAATATTTTTGTGAACCTAAACATAGTTTTTTTAATTTATCATAGTTTCTTCTAGATGAAATTGTTAAAAACATATTAAGAATCCTACTAGATGATAAATAGTCGTTAAAATTTACATTCATTGCATAAGTTGAGACTCTATTCATTCTTATTTCACCTTTGAATATTCCGGCATTTAAATAGAAACTAGGACCTCCTAATTGGAAGTTTGTTTTATTGTGAAAATATTTAAATGATGAATACTCCTCATTTTCATTTAGATTTATATATGTATTACTATCATCCCAAGAAAAATGGTGATCTTGATTATAAGATCTTGCAGCAAAATTATCATTTATTTTGATTTTATTAATATTTGTTGGATTATTTTCATTTTGTATATAGCTATTAGTTATGGTTATATCTAATTTGTTGTTTAGGTTTTGAGATACTCTTTTTTGATATTTTTTTGTGGATTCTTGGTCTCCTAAATTTATATTTATTTTATCACTGTTATTAATAGATCTTATTTTTGAATCACTGTTCTTTTTATATATATAGTTATTATTATCTTGTTGTATTTTTCCATAAAAATTGTTTTGATTTCCAAATTTTATATTAGTTATATTTCCTTGTGTTATATTAATATTTTCTTGATATATATCAAGAGATGTTTT
>Ga0233438_10000676_pt1 | contig 41905 bp, 45 predicted proteins | sample SI_123_September_FD_182720 | JGI IMG/M metagenome (GOLD analysis project Ga0233438, IMG submission 182720) | Seawater microbial communities from Saanich Inlet, British Columbia, Canada - SI_123_September2016_10_MG | ecosystem: Environmental > Aquatic > Marine > Inlet | place: Canada: British...
TCGGTTATGGAATCTACGCTCTGTTCAAGCGAGCAGGCGTTATCGGTGGAAGCCCAGTCATGGATGCTGAGTTAGTCAACGAGTCGTGAACTGCATGAGCGGGTCCAACGTCCCATCGTTTGTATGGGTTGTATTAGGAATCGCAATTTTTGGTGTTTCAAGCGCTGGAGCAATCTTCACTCACGTCGATGTGATTCCACCTCTACTACGGGCCTCTTGGAGGTTACAACTGACTGCATTGTTACTTGCTCCACTCGCCTTTTGGCAATGGTATTTTACAGAAACAAACATCAAATTGAAAGTATTTGAACTTAAGAATTTGAGTATCTTAGTCGGAAGTGGTTTCTTCCTAGCCTTGCATTTCGGGTTCTGGGTCACCTCTTTAGATCATACCTCGCTTACACACTCACTTCTTTTTGTCACTGCACATCCACTTGTTATTCTGGTTGGTATGTTTTTCTTCGTTCGTAAACCCAGTCGGATGGAACTGATTGGAGGAGTCGCAGCTTTTGCAGGTGCAGGCATCTCCTTACTCGATGCTGGTGATGTGCAGGGGGGTCACTCCGTGACGTTCTTTGGAGACCAACTCGCCTTTTTTGGTGCAGTCTTCGTGGTAGGTTACATCGTCTGTGGTCGTATCTTGCGTGAATGGATGCCTCTGTTCGTTTACGCTTTTCCAGTCACATTGATTGGTGGCCTGTTGCTCATTCCAGCTTCATGGATGCTTGAATCAGATTTTACTTCATTCGGGGCATTCGGATATTACAACCACTCGACTCTTTGGTGGTTTGTTCTCCTCGCATTTATTGCGGGAATACTCGGGCACACTGGGCTAAATTACTGTTTGAAATATGTGTCACCCCTACTCATCTCAATTTCTGTGACCCTTGAGCCAGTCATTGGATCAATCATCGGTTGGATGTTTTTCTCAACTGGAGTACCTGGATTGTGGACATGGGTTGGTGGTCCTATTCTGATGCTTGGAATTGTTTCGATTATCTATGGAGAACACCTCACAAAGCAAACAGTCTTTGATAGAGAAAGTGTACAAGGAGAGTATGTATGATGTCTAAGAAATGGGTCTTGTTGACAAACGATGACGGAATTGAAGCACCTGGATTTGAGATGCTCGTAAAGTCCCTTAACAAGAGAGGTATCGCTATTATTGCATTTGCTCCATCAGACAACAAGTCTGCATGCAGTATGCAAATTAATCTTGGAAAACCAATGGACTTGCACAACAGAGATGATCTCATATCTGCTTGGAACCTAGATGGTTCAGTTGGTTGTCACCTTTTTTCCTTGGATGGCACACCTTGTGATACAATGATTGTCGCTCTCGATGGAGGATTGGAAAAGGTCCTACCAGGTATTGTCCCTTCATTAGTTGTCTCCGGTGTTAACTTAGGGCCTAATCTTTCTCAGGATTCTTATCACAGCGGAACAATGGGTGCTGCAAGAGAAGCTGGATTGTACGGTATGCCTGCAATTGCATGTTCCTTTACATCCTTTGAACTTGAAGGGATGGAACAAGGCATTGAAGGGTCTGTTCAATTGGTGGAACGTGCCCTAGAACTTCTACCATCCATCCCCAAGAATCTCTGTCGACCTCATATTGATGCTGATTCTTTCCATGTTTCAAAGTGGCCTAAAATTGCAGAAACGAGGAGCCTCAAGCATGCCACGGAGATGCTTTTACACGCATTCTTCCATGGCGAATTAATGTTGAATATCAATGTCCCTCCAACGTGGAATGGTAAATTCCAAACAACTCGATTAGGAATGCGATGGTATAGGGAAGCTGTGCAATTTGGTGACGACGATCATGACGGTACAGTTGAAGCCCGATTTACTATTGGGGCTGCATATATCGATACTGAACCCGTTCCTAAGGGAGATTGTGATTCCGTCGAAGATGACTTTGCAAGTATCTCCTCACTCGCAAATTGGCCTCAAACTCATCCGTTGGCTTTAGATGATGAACTCCTTTCCCACGCCCTTGAACAAGGTGCAGATGGTTTCCCTCTTTGGCTCAGAGATTGAGATCAACATTCTCATCCATCAAGAAGTGGCATAAGCCAATTGCGAGATGGCCTTGGAGCCATGTTGCTCCCAATGAACGAGGGACACCTTCCTCAATTTCCAACGGTAAATCGTCCGAAAGGATGAATGCAATATCTGTTGCATTCGATTGTGAAGTAAATGGTAAACTTGCCTTTTCAGTCCACAAACGTTCTGCATCCGCATCGAGTCGAATCAATGTTGCATCTTTCCAGTCTTTGAGAGTCCGTTGTAGGTTCCCGCCGCCATCATAAACACCAGGGCTTCTCTCGACCCATTGTCCAATAGCAGGCATAGGCTCTTTGATTGCTTTGCCAATTAATCCAGCAACACTTCGTTCTTCGGCATGAAATCCCTTCAATTCAGATCCAATGAATTTGAGACGACGGTGTGGGCCGGGGCCTCCTTGAAGATGAAGAATGACTTCAACATCCTCTCGAATACCATGCGATGTTAGCAACCCTGCCATCAATCCACGAATCAAGACATCCATACGTCCAGCCCCACCAGCTAAATCGTTTAACGGAAGTTTTCCTTTGCTCATGGCTCGATGGCCTACGAGTGCAAAATACCGCACCTCAATCTCCTCGTTCAATGATGGTTCGAAGAGCATCGCAAAGATCAAATTCCTTTTCCAATACAAAATGACTTCCTTGCTTATCGACAAGATATCCTCTTGGCTTCGAGGTATCTTGGAGATCTTCCAATCGATTTGCTACTACTGCGGTCATTCCTGAATGCTCAATTTGAGCAACTGCTCGATGAATAAGATCACGCTGCTTAATTCCAGATTCTAACTTAAATCCGATACGAGTCGAACCTATTGTCTTCGCCTTTAATTCCAATATGTGCTTGTCGCCTTCGACAAGTGTAATGTCAAGGGGTCCTTGTTGACTTGCAAGTTTACCATTCGCTGGATTTTCAACGACATAGTCCAGTACTGCAGCTGTATGAACCCAAGCATCGATGTCATCATTTGCAATAGCCATTAATTCCTTGAGCATGGCTTGAGGTTGTGGTGCTGAGATGCAAAGCGGTAACCATTCTGGTACAACCACAGATGCTTTTCCAATAACACAAGTTAGGTCATGACCGTGCCGATATAGGTCATCAGCAATGGCAAATCCCGTTTTTCCAGAACTTGTGTTCTGAATTCCTCGAACATCATCAATTGGTGAGTATGTACCACCTAATGTGACGACGACACTTTTTCGATTCGATTTCCTTGAGTTAATTCCGTGAGCAAATCGTGCTACAATATGTTCATGATTCGGAGTCTTTCTTTTTCCTTCCTCCAAATCACCCCACATAACATCGATTCCTTCCTCACGAAGACGTTCTACAATGTCATCTGTAACAGGATCTGAGGCTAAATCGCCATGCATACTTGGTACCATTAGGACATGAGTATTTCTCGAACGTGCAGCGCTAAGTGCCATGAGCAGGGGTCCTTGTTGCATTCCATGCAGGTGAGCAGCTATTGTGTTTCGTGTGGCGGGAGCTACGAGTATGGCATCAGCATCCTCGAGTTGTTTCATGTCGCCATCCCAGTCAGTGATGACTTCGCACTGACTTGCCCATTCAACAGCGAGTGGTGTGATGACGCGTTGAGCCGATTCTGTCATTATCACCAAAAGGTCTGCTCCGTGGCGTCGTAGTTCACGAAGTAGGCGAACAGTATCAACAGCAGCAATTCCTCCGGTTACACCAACGATGATTCGGTGTCCTGAGAGGCTAGAGCCTTTCATTTCAACACCGGTATCTCCGACGGTCATGTACCTGCGAGATGCTCGTCTATCATGACTTCTTCGTTTGACACAAGCATTCTTGATTGGTGACTTGCAGCCCTCCCTATGGCAGGTGACCGTAGAGAGGACATTGTTCTCGCAGGTTCTGGTGGTCAACAAGCCTCAATGACCCTTTCGACATTGTTTGATCAAACCCATAGAAGCACTTCACTGGTTCTAGCAATCGATAGCCTTATCGTTGTATTAATTGCTTATGATATGGCTCTTGTATCTGAACAATTTCTAGGTACCTTATCAAATCTCATTTGGGCGATTCCTCTTTTTGCAACCACAACCACTTGGTTCTCATATCGTTCTCGTAGATCATGGGCATATTGGCCTGGTGCGCTTATTTTGACATTGGCATCTCTGTTGTTTTTGTTATTGTTCCTGCTTAATCTCTACTATGTTCTTCTTGGTTCGGTAGGGTCCATTTTATTCTTGTTAATTATGGGGTATGCCTCTTACAGTTCATTCAATAGAATGCGTTATCACTTTTCTCCTTTGTACAAACAAGGTTACCATACATTGGTTTCAACACCTGAAGCGAATCTAATGGATGGAGAAATGCTTGCTGCATGTCCAAACTGTATGGCAGTTCTTGCGATTCGTCCAGACCTTCTTTCACCTGCAGACACTTGCCCTCACTGTAACAATCCTCTCGTCAGTAGAGTTCTTGCATCTCGTCATGGCTGGGAAGAAGAATAAGTCAATTGTTGAACAAGTTGTCAAGTTCTTCCTTCTTGCTTCGTTCCTCGAAAAGAGCATTTATGATTTTAAAGACACCAGCTGGCGATTCATGATCCATGTTGAATTCGCCTTGTGCAATGACTGAAGTTCCATTCATTGCAGCAATAGTCATGATTTCGTCATTGTTTTGCTCTCTGATTGTAAATACTAAATGAATTCCATCTTCGTTAGAATCTTCAAAATATACGATGCCATCGCAAGGATGTTCAGATTCTAGTATTTTCATAACGTCCATTGTTGACTTTAATTTCCATGATTCTCCATGATTATTTATCACGGATCTAGCAATGATTGGCTTGCTTCCAAAGACTTTTTTATTTGTTTTGTAGCTTTCTTCTATGGTGGAAACTACACTTTCAATTTCTCCACGATCTAATTGTTTCCATGCTTGGTATCCTCTTAGGCCAATCACAAGTATTACGACTAGTCCATAAATAATATTTTCATACATACATTCACTTCCTATTCTTTGGTTCTCGTCCATTGCTGGATAAGTCCGGGAAGAATCTCTCCTGCTTTACCTTGATGAAATTCATCAAATAAATCGAAATTGAGTGGAGAATCCAGATTGATTCCTATACAATGCGATCCTTGTTGTTTTGCTGATGCCAGGAAACCTGCTGCAGGATAAACGTGGCCACTGGTTCCAATTGAGATAAACACATCACATTGATTCAAAGCAGTTTCAATTTCTGTCATCCTCATTGGCATCTCATGGAACCAAACGATATGAGGGCGCATCATGGCATTTGTGCATTCTGGACAAGATACGAATGCGGAATTTAGGTCATGTTCTTCCATCATTACTCCGACGTAATCACATTCTTCACAACGTAGTTTCTCGAGTTCACCATGCATATGAACAGGATTCTTTGAACCAGCACGAGCATGAAGATTGTCCACATTTTGTGTTACAAGAAGCATGTCGTCCAGATAATCCTCAAGTTTTGAAAGTGCTATATGTCCTGGATTAGGTTCAACTTCAAACAATTGACGTCTCCTTTCTTGATAGAATTCCCAAACAAGTTGTGGATTTCGTTCCCAGCCTTCAGGCGTTGCAACATCGTCTATTCTGTGATCTTCCCACAATCCATCCGATGCTCTGAAAGTTCGAATACCTGACTCAGCACTAATTCCAGCACCTGTTAAAATGACCACTTTGGTCTCTTTAGTCCACATTGGAATCTACTCCCACTCGTTCTTATGTTCGAAACTATATTCATCCAAAGAAGTTTCTTGAGGCTGAGAGATATTTTGCTGCGGTTGAGCAACCACTTGTTGCGGTTGTTGGTTAATGGCTTGTCCACTCATTGGTTGTTGAACAAATTGTCCTTGTACTTGCATAATTGTACCATCGGGTTGAATCATTATAACTTGTGGTTTGGATTTTCCAGTAACTAGGCCGACGATGAGTAGAATCAAACCAACCATACAGCATCCACAACTTGCAATTGAAATGATTCCACCAGTTCCTACGTCATTTGCATTAACGATAATTACATCACCTTCAGCAGATATTTCATAGGTACCTGTTTCATCGATTGTTAAATCGCCAAGGAATGTGTAGTCATTTGTCGTGTATAGATCACCATCGCCACAATTACGATCAAAATAATCGTAGATATTATCTGTAATTGTTATCTCGAATTGACTGCAATCCACACTTCCAATCGCATAAACATAAATTACGAAGGAATCATCTTGGCTGAAGGAAAAAGAATCTCCATTTTCTGATGTATCGTGCATAATGTTTTGTGAATTTGGCTTGAAATCCATTGCAGAATAGAAACTAATCACTGCGATAATCATGCATACGCCGGCTACGATACTGCCAGCGATGACAAGGCCTTTCTTCATCTAAACCACAATCATGTCGAAGCTAGTGTTAGGTTCTTCCACATCTCTTCTGGAACTTCCATAGCGAGTCTTAGGCCACCCATAGCACCGAGACGAACTGGGTCATCGACAACGTGTACGTTGACGTCGCCCATGTCTGAAAGTCTGCGTTCGATTAGAGCACCAAGTCCACGAATTCCTGATCCGCCACCTGCGAGTACCATGTTTCGACGGAACTCGTTGTGGTATTCTGGATTTGAGGCAGCGATGAGTTTCTTGACGTTCTCAACGATTGGTTCAACGATTGATTCACATGCACGTTGCATGCAATCGGTGATGTCGAGATTCATTGCCTTACCTTCGATTGAGAAATCTACCATGATCGGGTCGTCAGGAGTGGATGTGGAAACAAAGGAGTATTGTTCCTTCCATCGGCGAGCCATATCCTTGGTGATTTGAGCACCGTTATACTTGGATTGAACTTCCTTGATGATTTGAGCATCAACGTAGTCTCCAGCGTATCCTGTGTGCATTTGGTCTTCGGGTCCTGGGATTGTTCCGTAAACGCGACAAAGGTCAGTTGTACCTGCTCCGATATCGATAACAAGCGTGTGCTCAATCATATCGAGTGCATATGCGACAGCGAATGGTTCTGAAATAATCATGGCAGCGTTGACAGATCCTGCAGCAGCATCGAAGATTGCAGTCTTATCGACGTGGCTTGCTTCAGCTGGTGCTCCAATGACTGCAACAACACGGTCGTGATCTTCTGGGTCAGAGAGTCCAATAAGATGGGTGATGAAGTGAGCAATGAATTCTCTATCTTCTTTGGTATCTTTGATAACTCCAAGTTCAAGAGGTCTGAAAAGATTGAGTGCCAATCTGTTTTTCAGTGCTTCTTCTCCAAAGAGTACATCTCTCTTCAAAAAGTTTCGAGCAATCGGATCCTTAGGGGTTCCGATCACAGTGAGTTCTTCCTCTTCGTGATTTCCTGATGAAACCATTACGGAGCGGAAAGTTCCCAAGTCAATTCCAATATACAATACATCTTCTGCCATAGTGTTCGCCTATTTTACGGACATCCGCCCACTTTATGAAGCATCCCTCTCTCAACTCCCGTGAAATGGAGCCATTTGAATCGGAAAAATAATTCTATAGATACGGCATTATAGCCAACTTTCACAGTCTTGACAATACCATGCTGAATACTCTGGATAGAGTTGGCCCATGTTATTGCAATTTGGACATTCTTTCAATGCGTTTTCTCCAAACATTTCCAAAACGAGGGCAACGTGCTGTTCTTCTTGTATTCCAAGTTGTTGGCGCATAACCCAAAGCATCTGATCTTCACTTGGTGAAATGATTCCATCCTCGAGGACAAGAGCGACGACATTTCGATAATCATCCCAGACAGTAACGTCTCTGAAATCCAATATGACTCCTCCCTTTTCTGCAACAATATCTTGGCCACCTGGATCATCCACAAACAAGACTAATGATTCAGGTTTCAAATCTTCATTTCGTAACTCAAAAGAAATCCTATTCCCATTCAAATTCGCATAAACCAATCGAGATGAGCGATTGATAACGTTGCTAATTGAACGTGCAGTTGATTCGCTTGAACTTCCTCGCTTCCATCCAGTTGGGCTCTTCTCATTAAATGCATAAAATTCAGTTCCTATACCAGGGTATTCCAAACGAATTTCTTCTCCGCCATCAAATCCATTTGATACAATTGTTAGCGCAGCAACTTCTGTAGAAACAATGTTGTCTTCGTCGTCAAAACTAATCATGAGTGGTTTTCTATCATCAGAGGCAGCGTTGTAGTGGCCTTGCATTCCACTCATCCACTTATCCTCTAAACGTTGAAGCGACTGTTCTTGTGCCTCCGATAGGTCGGAATCAACTCCTAAGACTCCTTTGAGATCTCCTCGTTCCATTTCGTTTTTGAATTCTTGAATCAATTCGTTATCCCTTCGATGATTCGGTGGAGGTCCACGTGCCTTCTTGGAAACATGGTTCGGATCTTTCCATTCGTAAGAACAACGGCTGCAAGTGAGGTATCCCTCCATTGTTGATGGTTGGCTTTCTCCACCACAGCGTGCACAATCTCCTTCATCTTGTACAGAGATGTTCTCTATCGCTTCGTTTCGACCTTTGCGTATGCCACCAAAGCCAGCCATGCTTCGCCACAGGCGAATCTTTCTATGAAGCCTTCTATCGAGGTGTTAGAATTAATTCAGAAGTGCTTTGAGTCCATAATGGATGAGATTGTCTTGACCATACAAGCGTCGTACCTCAAATGTGACTCTTTGGTCGATTGATGCTTGCCCTTCTTCATCATCAGCGAGCATGAATACTCCTTTTGGACCCGATGAGAATTCAACCAGAACAGTTGAGACTCCACCAAGTAATGGGGCTCTGAGTGAAAATTCTGACGGGGCACCCACAGCGCTTAGGCGAGTCCAAGTGAGTATCTTCGCAGCATTATCGAGTCTGCTGGAAACTGGGGCGATTCGCTGACCTTGTTCATTGAGTTGTCGAGGTGGCCATACAATTTTGGAAGCATCTTCTTGAGCGTGTAATCCAAGTCGTGAAGGCATGGCAAGCATGTGTTGGGATTGGGAAACATAAGCACCTTGGCTCACGCCCATAATTTCGTTCATCCAAGCCTCTTCCAAAGCCGTTTTCTGTTGTTCATCAACTGGTTTTGTTGATGGTAAATCAGGCCATTGACGAATGACTTCGTGTTTAGAAATTGCCACAACGAAGGATGTAGTTGATGCAAGCAAATGAAATTCTCCATCCGAGGACACAGTCCAATCAGTTGTCGATTCTATGATTGAATCGACTGGTGTACTCGGTGTGAATTCAAGGGAGTCGACGAAGGAATCAATTTGAATGGTAGAGGGCATTTCAGATTGAAGTAATTGCAAAGCAATCGTAAGTCGATCTCCATCTGGACCTGCCCATTGTTGGCCATATGCGCTGGAAGCAAACACCGCTTGTTCGGAGGATGACTTTGAAATCGGCATTATCGCTCCCTCCCAAAGATATGGACTGCGCAAGTAGCTCCTGAGCCTCCAACGTTGTGAGTCAATCCAACTTCTGCATCACGGACTTGTCGTGTCGATTCTACTTGATGTCGTAATTGCTTGAAGACCTCCACTGCTTGGCCAGTTCCAGTTGCTCCTAATGGATGTCCTTTTGATTTGAGGCCACCGCTTGCATTGATGGTAACATCGCCTTCATTTCGTCGACCTAGGCCATCACGTGCGAAGCGTCCTCCTTCTCCACGTCCAGCAAATCCAAGATCCTCAGTCGCTAGAACTTCTGCGATTGTGAAGCAATCATGAACTTCAGCCAAATCGATTTGATTTGGTTGGACGTTTGCGATTGAATATGCTTTTTGAGATGCCAACTGAGTTGCTCGAAGTTGAGTCAAACTTGGTCGGTCATGGAGAGCTAATTTATCGGAACCTGCTCCTGAGCCTTTAACCCAAATTGGAGTATCGGTGAACTGGTGAGCCAGATGGTCAGCAACCAAAATCACTGCTGACGCACCATCGGATGTTGGGCAACAATCGTAGAGCGTTAACGGATCAGCAACCATTGCTCCAGAATTTGCTTTTTCGAATGAAACATCTTTTCGCAAATGAGCAACTTCATTATCAAATCCATGCATATGGTTCTTCACCGATACATGCACCAAGTCATCATGGGTTGATTCAAATTCATGAAAGTAGCGGCGAGCGGTTAGTGCATATGTTCCTGGAAACGTTAGGCCTGCTAGACGTTCCCATTCTGTATCTCCTGAAACCCCTAGCCAGTATCGCTTTCTTTCTGCAGATAAATCATTCATCTTTTCAATACCACCTGCAACAACAATATCGGCTTGACCACTTTTGATTGTCATCCACGCGTCTCGTAAGGCGAAACCAGAAGATGCGCATGCGTTTTCGACTCTTCGCACACTTACTCCGTCCATTCCTGAATGTTCAGTCAATAGAGCAGCAGTATTGCCAAGTTGTGAGCCTCCAAAAGCGATTGAGCCAATGAATGCTTCTTCGACCATACTAGGTGAACAATCGTTGTCAACACTGGAAAAAGCCTTCTCGACGGCTTCGGACCACATGCCTTTCAAGCCGAGTGGATGGTTGCCAAATTTCGTTTGACCTGCACCGACCATTGCTACATCGACCATGGCCTTGCGAGTTCAAACAAGCATTTGATTGAGTCGGTTCATTCACCCGCAGGGTTCATGAATGAAAGGCGATAGGCCGTAACTATGCTGCGCCAATGTAAGAAACACGGCCACTTTAGTGGTACGAACTGTTCCGTCTGTAACGACGAAGGAAAATTCATCATGAGTGACCGAGAAGCTGGGAGCCTCGGTCGTATGCTCGCTCTCGTTTTGAGACACGCTCCAGAGAAGTTCAATGTTGAAATGGACATCAATGGATGGGTAAGTACTCGTGAACTTGCTGATTCAATTTCTGGACAACGTCGCCATTACCATTGGCTTCGTGGATGGCACTTCGAAGCCATCGCAAACGCTGATGAAAAGGGACGTTACCAAGTTGAAGGAGAAATGATTCGAGCAACGTACGGTCATTCAATTGAAATTGAACTTGATCTTCCAACCGATGATATCCCTGAAGCTCTTTACTGGCCATGCGAACCTACTGAAGCAGAAGCGATTGTCCAATTAGGTATCACATCTGGAAACAGGAACCATATTCATTTGTCCAAGACAATCACTAACGCAATGGAAGCAGGACACGTTCGAATCAATCGTCCTACAATCATCGAAGTCGACACCGTCCGTGCCGTTGCTGATGGCCACACCATTTACCGTGCTGGAAAGACTGTTTATCTAACCGATGAAGTGCCACCTGAATACTTGTACAAAGTTGGTGAAGATGATCCAATGATCGTCGAAACAGTTTCCCGTTGGGAACAAGAAGAAGAAGAGTAATTACTTCTTTGCGCCACATGATGGGCAGAAGTCGAGATCACTTTCGAGGAGTTTTCCACAACTCTCACAAACGTGTACGCCGAGCAGAATAGATTGACTCTTCGTTGCCGGTGGAGCCGGATGGTCTGCCTGAATTTTTGGATCAACAAGCATCATTGGGTTGACGCCTTGACTTTGTAATTCTCGATATCTATTGGCGAAGATAATTGCTTCCTGAATAGCGACTTCAAGTTGGAAAAGTCGTTCATCACGTTCTTTCTTATCGACGATTTCTGATGCGGAATCAACTTCTGCTTGGAGATGTCGAAGGAAGGCGTCGAGTTTTGGCTCATCATCGCTCATGGCCATCTCAACGAGAGCAGCCTATTGAATCCTGTGTTTTTGTAGGCATCCTCATGTGGTATTGATGCCTGCAAGATTCATGGGGAAGCGAATTGTGGTCAAATTTGGTGGTGCTCTCATCACTAAAAAAGACGAACAGTCCGTTGCCCATACTGATATCATCAGTAACCTCTGTTCAGTTGTTAAATCGATTACAGAGGAAGGAATTCAGGTCATTATCGTTCATGGGGCAGGTTCGTTTGGTCATCTGAAAGCCAAGCATTGGAGATTGAACGAAGGATATCTTCCAGATTATGAACAGTCTGATGAAGAATGCTTATCTCAACTTGATGCAGTTGAGCATGTTCGTAATGACATGCTGAAACTAAATTCGATCGTACTCTCTCAATTAACTGATGTTGGTCTCAATCCAATCTCACATCCACCTCATGAATGGGCATCTAACCTTGGTCCAGAGTTCAACGGAACTCTTGAACGATTTGCTTCAGAGGATGTCAATACAGTTCACGTTTCATTTGGTGATGTTGTTGATGTCGACGATGAACGTAAATTCGGGATTCTTTCAGGTGATGATATTGTTGCTCGACTTTCCATAGAACTGTCAGGCGTAGAATCTCTTGTCTTTGCTATGGGCGGGGTTGATGGCTTACTCAAAGTCCCACCACATCTCGCAACAGTTGATGATTTGATTGAAGAATGGTCTCCAGAAGTGGCCTATGAAGGAGTCCATCAAACCGAAATCGATGTTACTGGGGGGATTGGTTTGAAGATGACTCGCGGTTATTTAGTAGCCAAAAATGGTGTGAGTGTCCACTTGATCAACGGAGAATATCCTATGCGTATACTTGATTTCGTTCGTGGCAAAACCTGGAGAGGTACGACAATTTTACCGTGAGATGATCGTATGGATTTTGCTATTTATTCACTTGGAATCATTATCGGATTTTCAGTTATTCGCTGGTTAACCGAGAACATTAAATTTCATATCCGTAGTAACTCAATTTGGGTTCATCATTGGATATTGGCATTTGTAGCGATGATTCCACTATTTTATTTCGAAATCGATTATCCATTCCTTTGGGGTGCTCTAACAGGTGTCGCTCTCGAAGGTCTTGGTCGTAAGAACTGGTCAATTCGCCGGAAGTAGTGTCTATTCTCTTCAAACAGAGGCGAACTGTCTATGTATTGGGTGCCGAAAGATAGGGTGGGGCTCATATGTCGAACTATGCATCAGGAGAAGTTCCAGAAGCTGCTATTGATGAGCAGGCTGCTGGTTTGATGGCATCTTCTACTGTCGATCAGACTCAAGCAACAATGATGGCGGAAGCCGTCTTACAAGTCGATGAAGATGATCTGGTTATCGGTCCAATAAGCAAAGCGGACAGCCACTACGGTTCAGGAACACTGCATCGTGCATTCAGTGTGCTTTTGTTTGACAAGGACAAGCGCTTGCTTTTACAACAACGTGCTCATGACAAGATTACATTCCCAAGTGTGTGGGCGAATTCCTGTTGTTCACACCCGTTAGCGAGTGCAGAAGAAATGAATGAAGAGGATGCGATGGGTGTTAAGATTGCAGCAGTCCGTAAACTTGAGCAGGAATTAGGGATTGATCCAAGTTCAGTCTCAATAGAAAATTTCCATTTCATTACCAAAATGAAGTACAGTGCTCGTATGAACGCTGAATGGATCGAGCGGGAAATCGATCACATACTTATGATTCAAGCAGATGTCGAAGTACATCCTAATCCAAATGAAGTTGCTGCAATCCGTTGGGTTGACGAAGAAGAACTTGAACAAATGCTGATCACAGAAGATTCGGATGATATCATAGCACCATGGTTCCGTTGTATTGCAGCACGAGTCATGACAGAAGACTGGTGGAATGCTATTGGGGATGGGGAAGCGTGCGCATCCCTTCGTGATGATTTGATTCATGATATGGGTGATGTTACGCACATGCTACCCAATGCACAAGGTGCTGATTTGGCTACAAGTTTGAAGGAAGTACGTCCATTTATCGAACGTCGAATTATCGAAAGCCTTCAAGCATCTCGTCATGACAGGCTTGCAGCGGCTATGCTTCACTTGATTGAGGGTGGGGGCAAGAGAATGAGAGCCACACTCCCATGGCTGGTTGCTAGGGCTGTTGGTGATACACATTCTGGATTACTCGACATAGGTGCCGCGATTGAAACGATTCATAATTTCACTCTTGTTCATGATGATATCATGGATGACGATGAAATACGCCGAGGTAGAAATGCAGTCCATATCGAGTATGATGTTCCTACTGCAATTAATGCAGGTGATGCAATGCTTGCTATTGCATTTGAACGTCTCGTTATGTCTGCGAATATAGAATTACGAGATATTCCATCACTGGTAAACAGAATCGCCTGGATGGTTCGACGTGTATCAGAAGGACAACAACTCGACATCGAATTTGAAACAAGAGATCGTGTTGCTGAAGAGGAGTACTTGGAGATGATTGAAGGTAAAACCGCAGTTATGTTCCAGATTTGTTCAGAATTAGGAGCTCAAGTCGCAGGTGCTGACCAAGATGTCATCGATTGCATGTCAGAATGGGGGCTTTCTGTTGGCCTGTGTTTCCAACTTATGGACGACCTAATTGATGTACTATCTGACTCCAAAACCTTGGGTAAGCCTACTGGCTCTGACGTTGCTCAAGGGAAGCAAACTCTGATGGTGATTCATGCTTTGAATCAACCAGAAAGTGAAGTAAAAAATAACTTACTTAATGTACTTGGGATGGGTGAAGGTGCTTCCGATGATATGATTCGACTAGGGGTTGAGTCCCTTAATCAACTAGGTTCAATTGAATATGCTCGTGAAAAAGCAAACCACTACCACAAGAATGCGCATGCCTGCCTTGACCGCTTACCAGACGGTCCAGCAATGCTCGCACTTCGGGAATTAACAGATCTTCAACTCAAGCGTTTGTCTTGATTATGAAGGATTCTCCAGTGCTGATGAGTCCTTCTTGGATGACTTTTGCGTACCACCGAGTTCTTAGAGGATTCAATTTGTGCGATAGCTGCGTGAAATCTCCATCTGTAAAGGATTCTTGAATAGTTTTGCAGGGTGGTGCGGGAGTGCTGATTTCTAATTCCACATGTCTGAATTTCAATCGAATTCCTGGGCCGAGTTGATCCTCAGTTATGTCAAGGAGAAGATTTTCTCCTGTGGAACCACCATTGATCGGATGCCCATCTTGTTGTAACGATTCAAGTGTCTGATTTGATAGGATGCAAACTGCTCGTTTCGGCCCACCATGATGCTTCGTGTCTCGAATGCGTTCTCCATAGACTCCATTCAAACGTACGTCAATTGAATCAACAGATGGTTTTGGCACACCACCTTCCTCTGTAGCAAAGATGCCGAGGACAGACCCGGATGACATGCTCAATCAGAGTAGTAGGATTCTGAGTTTGGCTCAGGCTTCAATCCCTTACGGGTACGAATTTGAGCGACAACCTTGTCGAACAATTGTGGTGGAAGCATTTCGAATCCAAGATTCTCTGTGTTCCAGACTGCACGTCCTTGAGATGCTGCACGAATATCGTTGGAGAACCCGAATGTCTCAGCGATTGGAAGTACACCGACTACAGTTGTAACTTCTCCTTCACTTGGCATGTCTTCGATAATTCCACGACGGTTGGTCACTTCACGGGTAACTTGTCCGAGCCAGTCGTTTGGTACTGAAACGAAAGCCTTCTGCATTGGTTCAAGAATGATGGTCTTAGCACGCATCATTGCACCCTTGAGTCCGTTACGAACAGCAGGGATTGTTTGTGCAGGGCCTCTGTGAATCGCATCTTCGTGGAGTTTTGCGTCAGTAAGACGGACAAACATTCCTTGAACAGGCTCATCAGCAATTGGCCCCTTGACACAGACTTCATTGAATGCTTCAATGATCAATTCACGAGTTTCGTGAAGTCCTTGGATACCCTTGGTATCGTTAACGAGAACGTTAGTTCCGTTGATGGCGTAAATCTTACGCATCAAGTCCTTGTCCATGCCGAGTGTACCGAATTTGTTTCCAACTTCCTTACCATCGTTAGGGCGGACTGTGCCTTCCTTGAATTCTCCAGCTCGTAAAGCGGCTACGACTTCTGGTGTGAGTGGTTCGACTTCGAAGAAGAAACGGTTGTGTCGGTTTGGAGACTTGCCTTCGAACGGACGTCCACGGTTGCTTCCTTGCAGACCTTCTCTGTAAACTACGATAGGTGGGCTGACGCTTACCTTGATGTTTTGTTCCTCTTCGATTCTGTAAACAGTAATCTCAAGGTGAAGTTCTCCCATACCAGCGAGCAATGCTTCGCCAGTTTCTTGGTTTGTTGTAACTTTCAGAGATGCGTCTGACTTTGCAAGAGAACGTAGTGCATCAATGAACTTTGGAAGATCCTTCATGCTTTTAGGTTCAACAGCAACTGTGACAACTGGGTCTGAATAGTGACGGATTGCTTCGAAAGGAGTGAAATCCTTGTCACGTGAGAGTGTTACACCAGCAGCAGCACTTCGAATGCCTGTGAGCGCTGCAATGTTTCCAGCTACAACCTTTGGAACTGTGATTCTGTCGCCACCGACCATCATGCTCACTTGTTGTACACGCTCTGCCTTGGATGCCCCAATTGCATAGACGGATTCACCTTGTGAAATTGAACCAGAGTAAATACGGCCAACAGCAACTTCTCCTGCGTGAGGATCCATCCAAATCTTGGTGATCATCATTGCAAGTTCTGCTTCAGGGTCGCAACTAACCATGGCCTTTCCAATGGTCGAGTCGAGGTCGCCTGTCCAGATGTTCGGGATACGGTATGGTTGTGCTTCAACTGGGCCAGGGAGTTTTGTAACTGCCATGTCGAGAAGAACTTCGTGAACTGGTGCCTTTTCAGCAAGTTCCTTTTGCTTCTCTTCATTACAGAATCTGAAAATATCGGTCATTGAGACACCAGACTTCTTCATGTATGGAATGGTAATACCCCAGTTGTGGTATGCACTTCCGAAAGCGACAGTACCGTCCATGACACTAACTTGCCAGGATTTCTTGAATTCTTCAGGAGCGAATTGCTTGATGAGTCTGTTAACCTTGGTAATGGTCTCTTCGAAACGCTTGAGCATATCTTCAGGAGTAACTTGCAATTCATTGATGAGTCTGTCAACCTTGTTAATGAAGAGAACAGGCTTTACCTTCTCTTTGAGTGCTTGACGAACAACTGTTTCTGTCTGAGGCATTGGGCCTTCAACAGCACAAGCAAGAATGAAACATCCGTCGACAGCACGCATTGCACGTGTTACGTCTCCACCGAAGTCAACGTGACCAGGAGTGTCAATGAGGTTGATGAGGAAATCAGTTCCGTCTACGCCGTGTACCATGGAAGCAGAAGCTGCGTTAATGGTAATTCCACGTGCAGATTCTTGTTCATCGAAGTCGAGTACACGTGCTGCGCCTGCTAGGTCGCTTGACATCATTCCTGCGCCTGCAATGAGGTTGTCAGAGAGAGTTGTCTTTCCGTGATCAATGTGCGCAGCAATACAAAGATTGCGAATTTGCGGTAGGATGTGCATGACTTCTGTAGCCTTTTTGATGTTGTCTTCTTTTCGTCCCATTGTGTCCACCTGTCTGGTTCAATTCGCCCACTTGAATGGGGTTCTTAAGTGAGTCGCAAAAGTTCCACGGAATTCTTCCGTGACCTTGTCAACTTCATCGTGCGGATGCAGCGATTCTTTCAACTTCTTCTCTCTTTGAGACTGCATATGATGTGGAGTCTCCTTCAGAAGCTTTGTTGAGTTCGTTAATGATGCACTGCTTCAAGGTTCTCTTCGATTTGTGAGTTCCTTGTTGTGCTCCCTTTGCGAGATTCTTGAGTGCGACATCGAGTCTGCGTGAAGGAGATGAATCTACAGCCTTAGGTTGTGATACTGCACCGAATTTGATTCGGGTGATTTCTTCCATTGGGGCTGCGTGGCAGATTGCATCTACGAAAACCTGTAATGGGTTTGTCTTGCGACGATCTGCAATTGAATCGAGAGCGCCTTCAAAAGCCTTCATTGCGCTTTGTTTCTTACCTGTGTAAGATCCTGTTCGCATGAGTTTGTTGATGTAACGCTCGACAACACTGAGTTTGGATTTTCCAAACCACATGTTTGCGTGGCGTCCACCGGAGTGAGGTACGCCAACAGTTGAGAGGTTGACATATGGAGCAAGTCCAGGGTCATTGCAGGTAACTTCTGCAGCATCCCACTTTCCGAAAACTAAAGTTCCGATTCCAGCGATAGGTCGTTCGTCTACTACGATTTCTTCTTCAGTCATCTTCAACACCTCAGCGTATAGGCTTCTCCTTTCGGCCACGGACCATTTCATCAAGTGAAACACCATTGACTTGGATGACCTTGTATCGAACACCAGGAATATCTCCGTATGAACGACCCATGCGTCCACCGATACCTTCGACCATTACTTCGTCGTGTTCATCGATGAAGTTGATTGCACCATCGCCGGGAGCGAAAGCTGTGAGTTTGTTTCCGTTCTTGATGAGTGAAATCTTGACGGCTTTACGAATTCCTGAATTCGGTTGTTTTGCTTCAATACCGACTTTTTCAACGACGATACCTTTGGCTTGTGTGGACCCAGCAAGCGGGTCGTGACGTGCTCGAGACTTGAGCATACGCTTCTTGTAGCGACGATCCGACCAGCGGAATTTCTGTCGATCTTTAGCCATCTTGGCGCCTGCAAACAGTCCTCTACCCATGATAATCCCTCATTCGAGCAACCTTTCGACTTTGCTTTCATATATCAAGTCGCCGTTTGATAGGGCTGATATTTCTCCAGAAACGAACCGAAGAATAACATCATAAATACGGACCCTATGGTGTTGATATGATTCCCCAATCGATGAAGCCAATTGTGGCAGTAATTTCAATCATTCTGGGGCTTCTTGTCGTAGCCAATCATTGGACCGAGTTCGTTTCAAAGGATACTGATCTGCTGACCAGTCACGTTTTGGGCTTCGTATGCCTTCTCACCGGACTGAATTTCATGTCAGGTTCATCAGCCAACGTTGAGGAAATACAACCTCGATACCAAGAAGATACACAGACAAAGTTCTGATGGTTGTGAATACATGGCATTTCGTGATCATCTAACCCATGCTCGGCTTGTCCAAGATGAGACGAGCCTCATACACGGCGTGTGGAACTACAGCAGAGAAAATGATCACCCAATGCTGCTGTTCGATAACATTTCCGAAGCAAAAGGACAAAAAATTGCAGTGAATATGCTTACAAGAGATCGGCTCTGTGCGGCAATAGGGATCGAACCAGGCGTCTACATCGATACTCTGGCATGGGCTATGAAGAATCCAAGTGAACCAGTCATTGTTTCACCCTCTGAGGCACCAGTCTACGATTGTATGCAAGATGAAGTTGATTTAACTGCGTTACCGATTCCTCATCACTGGCCACAAGACCGAGGTAGATACATGTCTGCGAGCGTAGTTATTGCAGAAGTTGATGGCCGAAGAAACATGAGTTTTCATCGTCAATTCTTACGAGATGAGTCACATCTTGTTGTTCGTCTCGTACCGCGTCACCTCCGAACAATGGTTGATGAGGCCAGAGCAAAGGGGCATGAAGTGAACATAGCAATTGTGAATGCTCCGGATCCAGTTGTTCTTCTCGCAGGAGCAATGTCCTTCGATGAGCCGATTGACGAATTATCAATTGCTGCTGCTCTTCATGAGAAGCTCTACAATTCACCACTTGAACTCGTTGCTTTACCTAACGGTATTCAAGTTCCAGCGAATGCTGAATACGCTATGTGGGGCCGCATTACTACTGAAGATGATGATGAAGGCCCGTATGTGGACATTACAGGAACTGTTGATGATGTTCGCCAAGAACCTGTCATTGAAGTCGATGGAGTCCTCCATAGAAATGACCCAATCTTCCATGCACTTATTCCAGGGGAAGCAGAACACAAAACACTCATGGGTCTTCCAAGAGCCCCCACAATCAAAGATGCAGTCTCAGAAGTTGTCGATTGCGTTGATGTTTACATGACTGAAGGTGGCTGTGGATGGCTTGCTGCCGTTGTGAAAATAAGGAAGCATAGTGAAGAGGATTCTAAGAAAGCAATTGAAGCAGCATTGGCAGGTCATCGTTCAATGAAGATGGTAACAATCGTCGACGAGGACATTGATATTAGCAACCCTGTTCGTGTCGAATGGGCTATGGTGACTCGTTGGCAACCGGACAGAGACACGTACATATTCAATGATCAAAAGGGTTCAAGCCTCGATCCATCAAGATATGGTGACGGAAAAACATCCAAGGTAGGTTTCGACGCAACCATCCATCACGAAGATAACCCAGAAGGCTATCAGAGTGTCCAATAGGAGGGTCACGATGCGAGAGCATAGTGGAGATAATCTACAACATCCACGAAGAAATTTGGGCAACAGATATCGTTCACAAGCCCAAAAGTTCGTTCGTTTGGCGAAGAGCGATCCTGAACGTTCGGAGTCAAATTTTCAATGGGCTGAACAGAATGCAAGGCAGGCTATTTTGCATGATTTCACTGATGAAAAAAATTGGCGATGTCTTGCTGATATCAAAGTAGAACTCGAAGATAACGATGGCTTAGGGATTGTTCTTGAAGATATCTTCACGGTGCTTGGAAGAGATGTCGATCAGTTCGAGCGATTGAAGAATTTGAATTACCTTGAGTACGGAGTAGAGCTTCTCGAAGCAGCCTTCGCTCGAGATCCTCTCACAGCAGATGCTTGGTGGGATGCACTTGTTGCAAGAGGTGGTGGTGATTCTCAAAGTGATGATGTTCTTCTTGAGATTGCGGACTTTGCAGACCGATGCAGAGATTTAGATTTCCGTGATCAACGTGCTAATATCATCTACGGACGCCGAATTGAACAACTTCGCATACAAGGATTCGAAGATTTATTTATCGAATTATGCCGTCATCTCCTTGCTCATCGCCCTTCAAACCACGAATTATGGATGCAACTCGGGAGATTGCATGAGCGAAGAGGAGAAACTAATTCAGCATGGTCTTGCTATGACCACGTCCAAACATTACGTCCACATATCTCTGCACGAGATGAATTCCTTTCGAGGCTAACGACGACAATGGATGGAGGCGAATCTCAGCCATGGAGTGGTCCTGAACTCAAGCACCGCACAGCCTTCCTTGAGCAAATGGAATCGTTGACTCGTCGTGTTCGAACAGTAGAATTGTCAGAACAAGAAGAACCAATAGCAGAGGTGGCTGAGGAATTCGTCCACCCCGACATGGCTAAGTTAGACGTGCTTATTGAATCCGATAACATCTCCGAAGCATTCTTCTTGGCTCGTCGACTTGTAGCCTCTGGAGAAGTTTGGGCAGAATCGTATCTTGAGAAATGTCGTAGTTTGATGTAGGTGTTGCAATGAAACCCACCTTCGTTCTTGCCTATGTCGTTCAATCCAAGAATCCAAAATCTGTTGTCCGTAATGGAGCAATTTTGATGGTTCGCCATCCCGATAGAGGCTGGGAATTTCCCGGGGGCCATGTCGAAGAAGGAGAAACCCCTGAAGAAGCCTTGATGAGAGAACTTGAAGAGGAAATAGGAGGCAAGGGGAGCTTGATTTCATGGAATACGGATTACTACCCAGACGGATGGGTTGGATTCGTTTCTGTTGATTCAGAATCTTCCCCCTTCGATCAGAATTCATGGACGGTTGCTGACAAAGTGGTAAGTGAAGTTCGCTGGTTTGATCAAGTGCCGCCCTTTACGCATTGGGATGCACAAGAAGTAATTGATTTGAGCCAATGGGTCGACTCTATAGAATCAGGGCATTAATTCTTGAAGGCGTTTTGTCCATTCATTGTGTAGCTCTTCTCCATCTGTGCATCCAAGCACAACAGCCACGAGCATTGAATCCTGGACCAGTTCTGGTTTTGAAACGAGCCAATTCATTTGTTCAAACTTGTCAAGGCGATGAGCCATCATAACCATGGCTCGCAGGTCGGGGCGATCTTGACCAGTTGGTGTTTTTTCGAGATGTTCCATACACCATGTAAACACTCCATTGACATCATCAGGGTGGATGGATAGGGCAGGTGTTTCTTCACTTGCATCTCTTGGTTTCGCTTCATCAACTTGTTCTTGAAACCGTACTGCTTCTGCATTTTGATGTTCAATCGTTAAATCAAGGAACAGGGTTCCTGCTTCAATAGCCATTGCTGTTTGTCGTGCTAAGATTGCATGAGCATGACCGTTCCAAGCGTTTCTTGCTGCATCAAACATGTGACCAAAACGTGCGTGAATCCTCGTAGCCCCTATTCTCGAAATTGCGATTGTTTCGTGAGCATGGTTCTCCTTGCGAGAAATGTCACCATAAACTTGCAGAGCCATCAAATCTTCACCATTGGCCATATGGAATGCTGCCTTATTCAAGAGGGAGAGGTCATGGTCTCGGCTCGCTTTAGAGACGGACTTCAATCGAGTTTCTGCCCAAGTCAAATCTTCCTCTGCAGCAGCAATTTCACCACGTTCAAAACGTTGCAAACCACGTTCCATACGAAGCCTTCCTTCAAGCGATAGATCTCTTGTATCTGGGGTGCGACAAATTGTCAAAGCATGCTCTATTGCTTCTTCGAGACGAGTGTCTCCAAGCATTCTTCTGCGAACAAGATCAAAAGTCGCTCGCTGGGCAGGTGTTAGTTCTGGAAGAATCAGTTCAACCAATTCTGCAGCATCAAGGTACAATGCAGCTTCGATTACTGCCATCCAATCATTCCAACCGAAATCCATTTTCCATTGTTCAGCAACATCAAGTTCTACAGGCCCTTCTTCACGCCACTTTGATATGAATAATCCTGGTGCTTTGGGTCTCATTGATTCAACTCCTTCTGCAAGGTGAGATGTGCAATAAACGAAGATTCAGCTCTGATACGATCGATTTCACCAGTCCAACCAGCAGCCCCATCATGGCCGCCGCCTTCACCTCCATGCTGTTGAGCGACTTCTTGCATGATTTTACCAAGATGTACACCTCGAAGCGTTGCATTACGAGTTGCTCGAGCCGTTAAACGAGTTGAACCATCCCTGAATCGTGAGACAAGCGTTACGTCCGAACCAACGCCAAGCAACATTGATGCAAGTCTTCCTTCAAGGGTTCCAGCATAAGTTGTCACGAGAGACCAATCTCCTGCAGCGTGAATCTTAGAACGGGACATGCCTCGTAATAAACTGCCTCGTTCGCTTGGGTTTGTTTGTTCTTTTTCGAGGTGCTCGGAGAATTCAGCATAATCTATTCCAGTGTCTTCGAGTAAAAGTGAAGCGGTGTTAAACGAAGAGTGATCGGCATGTTTGAATCGACCAGTATCGGTAATAAGTCCGGCTAAAAGCATCTTACGGACATTTGTAGAAAGACACTTTGGAGCATGGTTGTTTAGGAATTGGGTGATGATTTCAGTTGTTGCTCGCACATCCCATTGCAGCATCAGGTCATTTTCCTTGAGCTCCCATCCATTGGTTGCGTGATGGTCAATGACAAGCAAAGGAACATCTGGTAATTCAAAACCAACTTGGTCTGGTGATCCTGCGTCTACGATTACGATTCCACCCATTTTTTGAGGCCAAGCCGTTCCATTTTCTGTAATTTTACGAAATGGTGCTTCATATTTTTCAACCATCTTCTTTGCAACTCTACCTAGGTGCAGTCCACACGACAACATTCCTGGGTGATAGGATGATAATGCAACCGCTGAACCTACAGTGTCCATGTCACCATTTTGGCCTGTGACAACTGGTACAGCACCTGTTGTAAGAGCGTTATCAAGCCACAATTTCATGGCTTTGAGTTGTTCATTGTGTGAGGTCAAGCTTCTCCCTCAAGTGCATTCTTGAGTTCTTCATATGCTGTTACAAGTTTTGCTTCATGCTCAGCGAGACGCTCAGCATGTTCAGAAAGTGTGGAATGTGTTGTTTTTAATTCTTCAACGAGTTCGTCTCGATTATCAACTTCAACTAAGACTCCACCGAGTTGTCGGTGTAGTGAAAGCCCTTCTGGATGCTTTTCAACAGCATCAATTGTGGTTTTCAGTTCTTGCAATTGAGCACGAACTGTTGCGACTTGATGGCGTGCATTTTGGACTTCGGAAACGACAACTTGGAGTTGTTCCATGGTGCTCATGAACCCTTCGAATCACTATTGGTTGATGAACCTGCGGTTTGGATTACCTTGAGAATCTCATCGGACGCTATGAGCCCACGGATACGGGTGTTCCACATTGCTCTGAGATCTTTCGCAGTCCCTTCATGTAAATTGAAACTGAATTGCTGGTCATCGATTGATGTTGTTTCAGACTCACTGGTCATAGAGTCTCTCATTGCCTTGAGCTGACGCTCATCAGTACGTTGAATTGTGCAAACAAGTGAAAACGGCGTTCCCGCCATTGTCATCACTCCTCTTCTTCAGATGCTTTGCGCTCGAAATCAAGTGCTGCTTGTTGTGCAATGAATGCCATGTCAGCAGTGGTTGCTCCTTCAACAGATCGTCGAAGAATACGTGCGTTAGCATCGCTAGCACGAGTGAATGGTTCCCATGCGCCACCTGCAAAGGTGTGCCCACACTTGCCACAGGACCAAATTCCTACGGCTTGTCGGGAAACCTTGCGGTAATGGCAAACTGGACACGTATATTTTGCATTTTTCTTAGCGAGTGCACTACCTGCATTTCGTCGTACGCTAACACCGTAACGTGCTCCAAATCGTGCTGTAGCCTTTGCTTTCTGGGTTCTCTTAGCCAATCAGTTCCCCTCCTTTTCTGCAACCATTTCTCGTAGTTCAGTACACTTCTGCTCTGCGACCGCAAGAATCTCTGCAAATTCGCTCGGAGTGAACACTCCTCTTAGTCCCTTCTGTAGAGAATGGAGGTGTCCTTCATCTCCTAGGGTGATGTGAATTCGCTCATCTCCGCCCAATTCTTCTTCTTCAGATGGGTCATAAACGAATCTTCCACCGGCTCGTGTGAACGACGCCATGATTGGAGAGCCGTTGACTTTCAGTCGGTGATCTTCACCAACATCAAATCGTTCAGCAGGAACGACTGCAGTTCGCAATGCAGCAATAGCAGCAAGTCCAGCAGCATCGAAGATGTTTCCACCGTCGGAGAGTACGTGAATGTCAATCATAACGCCCCATACTTTCTCACCCGGTACGATGCAGAGTTTTTCCATATCGATACAACCGGACTCACGGATTCCTCTGTCAACAACTCGGCCCAATTCAATGGATTGAGGGGATGGCGGTCCTGGCTCATACTTGCGGTGAGCAACAGGTCGAAGTTCAGCGCCACACATCAAGGAACCTTGTGTCGGTCGGTCTGGCCATGGAGTTCGGATTTCGAATTTTACACCAGCATAGATGATGGTGTCTCCCCAAACCACTTTTGCAGATCCTTCTGCATTGTAGAGGCAGTCGACTTCAAGGGATACATCTCTGCTGTCCCATTGTCCACGTCCGTCAATTCGCAGGTCATCAGCTGCGAGTCGCTCAAGTTCTTGGCGCAAGAGTGTAGGTACAAGTTCAACCATCAGTTATCACCTCGTTCATATCGGCGCTTAAGCGCATCAACCATGAGTTCATGAATTTCAGATGCAGCTTTGAAATTGTATTCCATTGCAAGATTGAACTCTTCAATCGAGAGGTCTCCATCCATTTGTAAAAATGCAATTTCCCCAGTGTTTGGAAGAATTCCAACTGGCAAGTCTGCTTGTCCGTAATTGTCTTCTGCTTTGTCAAGGTCAAGGACAACAGTGTCTTCGATTTTCCCTGAAGCAACACCAACAATCATGTCACGCATTGGAATTCCAGCATCGGCTAGTGCAACTGCAGCTGCGGTGATACCGACACATCGTGTTCCAGCCTCGGCAGCAAGAATTTCGATTTCAACTCGAATTTTTGAACGTGGGTAACGCTCGACAAGGACAACAGACTCAAGTGCTTCTGCAGTAACCTTGGAGATTTCTCTCGAACGTCGATTAAATCCAGGTCTGATACGGTCTCCAGTAGAGAACGGAGCCATGTTGTATCGGACATCAATAACTGCACGATCTTGTCGTTGAATCTTACGTGGGTGTGCTTCCATTGGCCCATATACTGCTGCTACTGCAACATTCAGTCCATGGGTAACCATAGCTGAACCATCAGCAGCAGGTAATACACCTGCTTCAATTGATACTGGTCGCATTTCATCTACTGTGCGTCCATCTAGTCTTTTTCCATCGTCTCGCAATAGCTTGACGTCTCCATATCCTCCCATTAGTTTTCACCTCGTTGTTGTTCTAGTGCATGTACTGCATCTTCGAAATTGTTCATGTGGCCTTCATCGACCAGTGTTTGAATCAGTCCACGTGCTGTGAACATGTTGTCAGCATCTCCATGGACCCACACTCTGCCGTTATCTGCAACGATAATCCGGCAATCTGTTAGATCTCTAATTCTGCTAACCATTGAATTGTTTTCTCCTCGTAGTGTGTCTATGAGATTGACTGGAATTGGAACAACGCATCCTTCGTTAAGTCGGCGTAGACCAATCCCCTTCATTGTGAGGACCATGTTGTGTGCTTCATCGACTTCTTGGACACGAGCAAGTGCTGCATCTCCGATTCCTAGGTGTTGTCGAGTTGAACCGAATTCAACTTTCCATGGAGCAAGTGACATTGGTAGGAGCGCTTGGAATGGCCCGTTTACATCGAAGAACCAAAGGTTGTTTCGAACTTCAGCAACGACACCTACGATGAGGTCACCTGAACGTGGCATGTATGCGCTATTGATTGGACGAACTGAAACGACATCGTTTTGTTCGTTAAGCCACCCGAGTCGGGTGGCGATGAATTCTTCGTTCTGTGCTATTGCACCAGAACCTGCGTGCTTCCCGGTGGATGGCCCGATGACCATTCCCGGGGTCACTAGGCGCTGCTCGGCGCCACTTTGACCTTCGGACATTCTTTTCTCTCCAGTCCCGGCCACTGGACATCCCATGATAAAGGACACCCCTGTGCCTGCGCTACAATTCCTTGACTTCTGCTTCTGATGCACGTCTCAAAACTTGTCCGATAATGTCGCCTTTCATTCCAGCAGGGACTTCAACAACACATGCCCAATCACCATTTTCTAGCCATCCTTCCTTTTGTTGATAGGATCTCAGAAGTTTGTTTACACTTCCATAGGATGAACCAGGAATACGGAAAGCTAAGCGAACGGATTCAAAACTTAGTGGGATGAGAGGCTTGAGTTTAGCAATCGCATCTTTGACTTGTTCTTCTAATCGCTTGAATGGATCAACTGTGTACTTTGACTCATCTAAAGCCAATTCAATACGTGTTCTTGGATGGGGTGATTTTGAACGTGGGTCGATGGCTTGTGTTTGGATGTGATGGATAATTTGTTGGCGCATATTTTCAACACGTGCCTTTCGCTGGGCAGTTGTGAGTTGAATCGTTCCTTTTTGCAGAATTATCATCAGTATCGTTCCAACATCGAGTGTCTCAAATGTTTTCATCAATATCTCTTCAGTCGGTCGCTCACCACTTCGTGCATCATGGAAAATTTCATCCATGGCCATGACGTCATCAAGTTCGAATTTCGTCGGGTCACTTTTCCATTCTTCAATCTGGTCAGGATCAACGAGTGCTTCGTAACGCTTACCACCCTTTTCTATTCGAGCAAGAACTGAATTATCGAGGCTTACCATGGTTCCACCAATTCCTTGATGGAGTAAGGTCCCAATGAATCTATTGGTTCTCAGTCTTCTAGAGGCTTGAGTCTGTCAAGTTGCTTTGTAACTTCGCCACGGTCGAGGATTCTGTATCCATCGCTATCAACTACGACTACCTCAACCGCTTCACGGTTGAGTTCTGTATCATTGGCAGAGCGAAGGGCTTCAAGTCCCATCTTCATGGCTGCATTGAGAGTCATTCCTGATTTCCAATTCTTTTCGAAGTATTCGATAACGGTGTTCCTGTTGCTGCCAATCGCACCTGCATGGTATGATTGGTAGGCGCCAGATGGGTCAGTCTCGTAGAGGTGAATTCCCTCATCGTCAACGCCACCAATAAGGAGGGCTGTTCCGAATGGACGTGATCCACCGTATTGGGTGAAGGATTGCTTGAAATCACACAACTTCTTGACGAGAACATCTACAGGTACTGTGTCTGCGTAGGTGATTCTGTTGATCTGAGATTCAACACGTGCACGAGCAACAAGTTGTCGAGCATCAGCGACAAGTCCAGATGTTGCTACACCGATGTGTTCATCAATCTTGAACATTTTTTCGATGGACTCTGGAATAATGAGTCTGGAAGCAATTCGCTTGTCACATACAAGAACTACACCTTCTTTGAACTTCAGTCCGGCTGTTGTTGTTCCTCTTTTTACAGACTCACGGGCGTATTCAACTTGGAATAATCGTCCGTCTGGGCTGAATGTTGTAATTCCATGATCGTATCCTCTTCCACTTGGTTGCATTATCTCACCGTTTCCTTCTCGTCGTCGACGCTTTATGAGGGTGCGGGTAGGCAACCCTTGGAATCAACCAGCAACGCGACCCATTTGAATACTTGGCTTTGAATCCCTTAATGTCATGAAGTTGAACGCCTTCGGTCCTCCATGCGCATCGCCGTCCTCTCATCTGGTGGTAAGGATTCTTCTGCTGCATGGTGGTGGGCACAATGCAGAGGTTGGGATGTCGTAGGGTTAGTTACAGTCCAAATTAGGGATGGTGATTCACATATGTTCCAAGTACCATCTACGAATTGGGTTGAACACCAGGCTTTAGCGGCTGGAATCTCTTGGTACAGTGTGGATGCATCAGGTTCCGTCGATGATGAAATTTCAAGCCTAGAACTTGTTTTGCGGGATCTGGAACTTGATGCAATCGTTAGCGGCGCTTTACGAAGTGATTTCCAAAAAGTTAAACTCGAGAATATGGCACATCGACTCGGGATACACTCATTCTCACCTCTATGGCATCAAGATCCTTACAATCACCTCTATGGAATGATTGAGAATGGATTCCAAATTATGATTAACTCTGTTTCTTGCGAAGGACTCGATGAAAAATGGCTAGGAACTGTTTTGGATTTAGATAACGTCAAAATTTTGAAATCTCTTTCCGAACAATATCGATTCAATGTTGACGGCGAAGGTGGCGAATACGAAACCTTCGTGATAGGAGGTCCCCATATGCCTAAGACTTTGCAAGTAGATGGGACTGCATCGTTTGAAACGGTGCGTGGAGTCTTTAAGATTACGAACATTCATTGAATCGCATTTCGAGCAAGGGCAACTGCCTCATCGACAATTTCTCCAGAAACTCCGATGTGATTGCTTGGCTCAAACATGGCTTCCAATTCCTCTGCTGAGAATGCAGCTGAAATTGCAGGCGTTCTGCTGCACACATCGATGAGTTCTTCCTTGTTGGCGACTGCGGTGAATGAGGCTTCTCGAAGTATTTCGTGGGCTTCATCACGAGCAATTCCACGTTCAACAAGATCTATCATCACCTTCTCAGCCATGACAAGTCCACGTTGCGATTTGATGTTCTCAAGACATCGCTCAGCATCAACCCACATGGTTTCAAGGACTTGACGTGTCTTAGCAATGACGTCTTCACACAAGGCACTACCGTGCGAAAGTGTAAATCGTTCACTGCTTGAATTTGCCAAATCTCTTTCATGCCACAATAGAGCATTTTCGTAAGTTGGAATAATAAATGAACGTACGATACGTGCCAATCCAGATGCATTTTCAGATTTGATAGGGTTCTTTTTGTGAGCCATGGTTGATGAACCGACTTGTTTCTTTACATCGAAACCTTCTCCAGCTTCTTGTAATTCTGAGCGTTGAAGGTTACGAATCTCCTGAAGAATTTTCTCACAAGAGGTTGCAACATTAGCCAGCCAAGAGACATATTCCACATATCGGTCTCTTCCGACCACTTGAGTTGTTGCTAGTGGTACGCCAAGGCCAAGATGTGTCAATATTAATCGTTGCAATTCTCTTGCGTTAACACCCTGGGCAGCACCAGTTCCTACTGCACCGAGGAACTTTCCTACCGCAATTCGAGGACTTGCTTCATCAAGTCGGATGAGTTGCCTTCGGAGTTCATCGAGCCATACTGCGGCCTTCAAACCAAATGTGATCGGAACTGCTGCTTGTCCGTGAGTTCTTCCGAGCATGACTGTATCTCTCTCTCGTTCTGCAACGTCTGCGCAGACAGCAATCAGAGAACACAACTGCTCTCGAAGCATGACGATACTATCTCGAAGTTGAAGTGCAACAGCAGTATCGACAATATCGTTCGATGTTGCTCCTAAGTGAATGCACCAACCTGCCTCTCCAGCCGCTTCAGCCATAGCTTTCGTCAAAGCCATGATGTCGTGGCGCGTTTCTGCTTCAATCTCGGAGACTCGTTCTTTACGAACAGATTCTGGATTAGCAATCGCAGCGACTGCATTGTAGTCATCTTCTGACACACGGCCTAGTTGCCAATGTGCCCAAATCAAGGCTCGTTCAACCTCGAGTTGACGTTCATGTCGTCCTAATTCGGACCAGATGTGCTTGAAATCTTTGCAACCGTATCGGTAGTCGAGTGGACAGAATGCCATGATGAAGGGTCTTGAAGGGGCTTCATGAACCTTCCTTGCGGGCATTTTTGAAAATATGTGTCACTTTAATGTTCATCATTCAATCTTGTCGGGCATCATCGCTGTGCGGATCAAGATCATGGCAAATATGCTTGATATTAGGAAAGTGACGCCCACATACACCGAAAGGTTGTACCACATCATGGCAACGCCTACGAGTGAAATATAGCCAAATATTTGACATATTGCTGAAGCGAAGTTTAGTTTATTGACCATTCGTTCGCTAAGTGTTCCTTTATTTTCTAAAAGGAATGTGTAAATTAGAAAATAGATGCCTTGGAACGGGAGGGTTCCAGCAATAATAGCCAAAGCAACTTCTCGCATTTGTGTTGGATTCGCTTCTTGTTCAATACCCTGGAATAACATTACTGCGGTGTTTGTACCGAGTAATGCGGCCATAATAGTCCAGCGCTTGTCCTGTGAAGAGGTTCTACTCTCGACGTTGACAGAACCCTCACTCATATCTTGGACAGAAGAAGGAAAGGGTTTGTATTTTGTCCTACAACAAGCCAAAAATTGAAGAATTTAGAGCAATAAGGATTTGTTCAAATCACACGAAGGTGCCAAGCATCTTGATGACGAAGCCTGTTATGGTTGCAATGATGAAAAGCAGGATCATCATTCCTACTGGTCCGTATTGATTTGAGTCTTTGATAGCCGTAGCAAAAAATCCATCACGAGCAACTGCAGCGGCAAATCCCTTTGCCTCTTCATATGGCGGAGGTTCTCTTCTAGGAATACGCTCACCTTCTCGAACCTCTCCGCTCATGATTGTGGGTTGGTACGGAAGGTCATGAGCATTGCCCTAATGTTAATGTCAAATCTATGAACTTGTTACGGTAGGTATGAGCGAACGTTGGATGCTTGATCTTGAGGGAAAAAGGATCCATCTTTCAGTTGATGGTGGCTGTGGAGGTACAACCCTTGGCTTACACTGTGCTGTAGACCAAATACAAAGTGGAGGACGAGTTCTTTGGGCATCTCCTAATATGCCTAATGCAACACGTTTTTCTCAACTCTTCACTTCATTAAATATTGTTGAAGCAAGTCGTTTTCATGCAATGAACTTGATAGGAAATATGGAACGCTGCGTTGATGCGATTGTCGAAGCTGAACAGAATTTACCGAGTGTAGGATTGATCGTTCTCGATGACTGGTGTGAGCCAACTGGACGCATTCCTTCTCGAAACCTCAAAGCGGTGATTGATCTAAATAAGCGGATTAATGATTCAACATCTTTGTTGCTTATTTCTAAGGCAGGGACAGATGTAAGTTCAAGTGAACACATGCTAAAACCTCGCAGTGAGTCGAATCTAAAGGATGGAGGTTTTGAAATTTGGACATTGCATGAAACCGAACAGAAATCCAAGGTTCTCAATTCTGTTGAGAAAGAATTGGTCGGTAAGATTGAGGACTCAGGCTTCATCTTCTGAATCTTCACCGAGAAGTTCTGCCATTTCTTCAAGTGCTTCTTCATCTGGTTCGTCAAATCGTTGAGGATTACGTGCGCCACCTTCCATCTCATCTTCTCCTGCTACTTTAGGAGCATGATTATCAATCATGTTTTCTCGATTTTTCTTGGCACGTATTGCAACAAAAGCCATCATGCCGATAAACATGAGGATGAGAATAAAAGTTGTTACGTTCTTGGTCAGGTCGTCTGCCATGAACGTTCTTATCTCATCTCAGTAAATATGGTTTTGATTAAAATTACCTTTCTTCAAGAGGTTTTGAGAGATGCCTCCTTGATGACGGCGGAGGTTGTACCCAGCCAACGAATGGAGCAACTCGTTCGACTTCAATCCAACCTCGACTTGATGTTTGGTTACACTTTTTGCAGCGCAGTCCCTGATTTTTCCCCATTGATTTCATGGACTTATTGCATACTTTGCATCGAGGTCTTTTCTGCTCAGACATTGATTGTTTCACTCGTAGTAATTCAAGATGAAGGACATTCTTTTCATCCCTTAGTCCATTTCCAAGAATGATATCTCCTTCAATGAGCCACTGGGAAAGTAAGGCTACTGTGTGACTTTGTCGGAATGCCATCCATTGACCTTCTGAGGTTTCGAGAACGACATGGCCTTTTTTCAATATAGATTTTGAACGAACAACAGCTTCAATTGGTTTTCCAAGGTGATCGCCTGTTGCCTGATTTGTTTGAAAAACCAACGACCCTTTCGATGGTTCTGTGTCTTTACCGTTCTCAAGGATGGAAAGAGCTTGTTGGGCAACGTCCTTTGACCATGCACGTATTCCGAAAAGAACAGGTGAATTACCCCGAGGTGCCAATAAACTGGTGCCTAGTTTGGGATTTCTACAAAGAAATGTATCCTCAAGGTCTTCGACGAGAGTCAATGCTTCCTCATCTAATTGACGAGGCCCCTCGGAATCATCTTCTCTCCATGCTATGGCCTCATAGGTAAAGTGAGTTGCTGGCCATAGAATTGCTGCGGTTGCTCCAATTCTTCCATTTCCGCCCCAGTGACGAGTAACAGATGGTAACTCGGAAAGTTGAATCTCCGAAGAAACTGCAGATTTGTAAAACACCTCATCATTCATGGCTTCGCTTACCCAAACCATGCCAGGGTCAGCTGGATATTGGGTTCGATCGCTGTGATTACTTGTTCCAATTTCGCCTTTTAGAGCAATAAGATGTTGAATCCACCAATCATCGAGGTGTTTGAGTAATTCTTTTTCATTTTCGGTAGTAAGTTCAACAGCAACTGCGGCGTTTCCTCTTGTCCGTCGTTGTGCAAATGGCCATAATCGGACAAGACGTGGATTAGAGTATGAAGCATATTCTGGAAGATCTTTCAACAGTTGAAACAACACTTCAGTGGTACAGCCTCCATTCAAGGAATCTGTATCATCCAAACCAAGCCAACCCAACTTACCACCTCATGGGATCATATTCATCACCAGAATCCGAATGATCAAGGATGCGATCAATAACCTGTGGTAGACCATGTTGAGATGAGACTTCGAACGTACGTGCGCCTACTGCCCATCCTGCACCCATGTCTGATTTTCGATCTCCAACCATTGCATCTAACGGATTCCACGGGTCTGGTTTAATTCCAGCCCAATCTATTCGTGAATGAATCACACGTTGATTTCTCAGCACTTGATGACCAGTACGAAGCATACCTGGCCATGGCTTTCTACATCCACAACGGTCTCGATTTCTGTGAGGACAGGTGAGAATCATGTCGATTATTGCATCGGAATTTTCATTCATCAATTGCTTACGTAATTCTTGGTGAATCGTATGTAGCTGATCCACATCCCACAGACCACGCATAATTGGGGATTGATTAGTTACGACACAAATAGTATAGCCAGATTCACGTAAACGAGCGATAGCATGGCCTGAGCCCGGTATGATGTTCATTTGGGATGGATTATTGACGTATCCTTCCCGTCCATAATTGAGAACTCCATCACGATCGAGGAAAGCAATGGGTCCATTCGCAACCCCCTCTCCGTCTATGACAGGTCCCTTCATGGTCAACCCAAGGAAAGGGGGTTGTTGGATTTAATGGGGATGTTAGAGCAAATGTTTCTATCTAAGACACTCTAGGACTCTCTATGCTGATACCGGAAGAGTATGCTACTATTTGTGGTGCTCTTGGTATGATCTTGCTTGGATTTTCATGGCACAAGCGCCATCATGAGGGAATAAGTAGATCGGCCCAAACAGGCTGGATGCTTGTTGCTCTATATTTTTTTAATGAATCTGCATATTACTTTGAAATTGGAGATATTGTTCTTACTGTTATGACTGCATTGGCCCTCCCAATTGGTGTGGGATTAGTCATCGCAGAGGCTCGTTCACTAACGAAACGAGATAGGGATGCTTTGAATTGGGCAAGAGGTTGCATCGCATATGCTGGTGGCCCCTATCTTCTGGTAGCTTCTGTTCCTTGGCTCAGCGTTCTTGCAATATGGTTTGTAGCCTCACAGGTTGCAATCTTTCTCTCCTTTACAGGAACTGCTGATATTCAACTTGGTGAGACATATGTCAACACTGAGCAAGGTAGGTTTCTATGGTCGGAATGGGACGGGAATAAGTGGTTCATGACAGATTCCTTTGCAGAACATCCATTTCAGACAGAACTCGTCATGGCAGATGGTGGTATGATTGGAATCAACTTCGTTCTCGCCTGCACAGCCCTTCAATCTATGATTGTCTTTATTGGTGCGATTTCAGTTCTTGACATCGATCGTAAAAGAAGAATACGCGCTCTGCTTTTCACAATCCCAATCATCCATATCCTGAACCTCTTTAGAAATGCTGGATTGGTTTGGATGCACATCTCCTATGAAGGATGGGAGTACCTCGGAATGAGCATGTTTGAATTTGGTCATTCCTATGCATCTCGGGTTGTATCTCTCTTTGCGATGTTCATTATGGCGATTGCAATGTTTGAACTCCTTCCCGAATTACATCGACACATTCTACGTTTACTCGAATCCGTAGGTTTACGGAAACGTCAGAAGCAACACAGTTAGTTCTTTATCCAATCGGAATCGGGTGAGTTTCTGTACCACAACTTTCCACTTTGTGCTGGATATTCGATGTGTTCACGACCCTGGCTGTCCATCATACCCATCAAACTCGCAGGTGGTAATGAATCATCTACTACTGGCGTAGCATTGCCAAAGTCGTACGATTCTAACGCAATGGTGGGCTCGAGTGTATTCATTTGTTCTCCACCTAATTCATCCATTGTTCCACTGACAGGCCCTAGATTTGGAGCTTCTAACATTGGTTCATTTCCATCCATCGCCATCATACGCTCTGCAAATGCATCGGTCTTGTTCCATTGATCTTGTTGCAATTCATCAGGACCTCTTGAACTGCCACGAATAATTAGTACCAATACTCCAAACAAAACAAGCAACATTACCGCACCAGCACTGTAAACAATATCGTTGGAAACACTTGGTGCGAAGTCTGCATTGTCTCCGACCCCATCTCCATCAGCATCTGATTGTTCATCAGGATCGTTTGGGAACTGGTCATCTGGATTGAGGACACCATCGCCGTCATAATCCATAGGATTGTATGATGTTTCACAGATGGAGGCGTATTCGCCTAATTCATACGAATCAATGTACTCGTCTTCATTGAAATCCATCTTGTTGGATGAGAAGTCATTCTTAAATTCAATTTTATCAAATTCGCTTGTTGATATACGTCCATTTAACTGCATTTCAAAGAGTGCCAATTCATTTTCACATGTACAAGCAAAGGCTGCAATTTCATTGAATTCAAGGTACGAATCACCGTTTTGATTGACTTCGGAAAATTCAATCGTTCGACCGTCAAAGTCATCGAAATAATTGAATTCAGAGGAACTAATCAAACCATCTCCGTTGATATCGTTTTCAGCCATCATATCTTTCAGGCCTTCATCACAAGACATGATTTCATCAGGATCTACTGGTTCTTCGGGGCCACCAGGACCATTAGGTCCGTCTCTACCATCCCATGTTGCTACAATTGATACCTCTGAGAAATCATCCAAGGATGAAACCGTGATGTCAAATCGGCCTTGAGCAGGGAAATAGATGTACAATTCTTGAGATGTTCCTTCTCCGTATGAAATCCAATCGACTTCACCGAATTGTCTTCCAGATGCCATCATATCCTCATCAAAGAAATCGAAGTCATCAAACCCAAAGTCTGTTTCTCCATCTCCTTCTATGATTAATTCTCCAGACCCACCAAATGTATTGATGATTAATGTTTGAGTGTTTCTTCCAACGTCAACATAGAAGAACAAATCCTCGCCAGAAGGTGCGCTCAATCCATCTATTTGTTCATCTTTGAACAATTGGATAGGCGTCCCATCGTATTCCCAAACATAGAGGTCCGTAAAGGAAGCAGTAATGTCAACTCCACTGAAAACCGTCTCTGAGTCAAGTAGGATATACCATCGACCAGGTGTTGGATTATTGAAAGCGATTTTATCACCTGCTCCTGGAGAGCCAGAATGGTGGTCTGCTTCGCTTGAAGTTGGCGTATTCTCGATTCTCAGATGAAGGCCGGCTTCACCAAATCCATTTTCAAGGTCAACTTCAAGTCGCTCCGTGCCCGTAGGGACGTCGATGAAGAAGTATTGATCAAGTCCATAATAGCCACTCATTGGTCCGTAGGAAACACCTGCAGTTAATTCAACAGCTTCTGTTGGATCAGCGTTTGAAGGGGCATAATTCATATCCGCAAGTATGGTGTAATCATTGGCCTTTCTGTACGTGTATGTGACGACGTAATAGATGCCAGGTTCAACATCAAACAAATTCACTTCCTCGTCGTTTCCTTGATTTGTCGACCAATCTTCCATGGAAGAATATGTATTTCCTTCTCCTGGGAGTATATCGTCAATGAAATCTATTTCAGGATAGTATCCATAATCTGGGTCAACTGGGCCGCCCTTCGATATCGCAAGTTGGACGTTTCCTTTACCACCGTAGGTTTCAACCTTCAGTTCAGTTAGAGGCTCGGTTACGTTAACGTAATAATAATTGATTGCAGCATCATAGTCTTCTGCTTGATTCGATTGTTGTGTGATTGGTACGCCTTTGAACAGCTCTGTCATTTCTTCGAGGCTTGGTGGAGCTTCTGCAACTTCCCAATAAGCACCGACTTCGAGTTCTTCTAAATCTTCATTTGCTACGAGAGCAAACCACATGACGTCATGTTCTGGCCAAGTAAAAGTACCGTAAATTGAACCATACCAACCAGTTAATTCCATGTCATAATCCCACGGCGCTGGGATTTCATCGAACCCAACATAGACATTGAATGGATTCTCCACATCATCTTCCCAATAAAAATCGGACCAACTCCAAAAGGAAATATCGAGATATCGAGTTAAATCCTCAACATCGATGTAGAAGAGTAGTGTATCTCCTTCCTGAACATCTGCAAGAGTGATGTAATCTGAATTAACGAGTTCAAGTGCTTGAGCGATGATCGACCCATCAGGCATAACCCAATCGGCACCAATAATTTCGCCATTTCTCTCAAACATTTCGTCGTTTAAAGAATCTCCAACATCACTTCCTTCGCCTTCCCAAAAGGTCCACTGAGTCATGATTTCCCATGTTGTATCATCCATTGATTTTATTGTCAAATCATCGATGATGCCTTCAAAATGATAACAATCGCATCCAGCCCCCATTCGAGCGATGTAAAGTTCGTCGCATGATGCACCTGATGTGAAACAATCGTTTGAGCCAAAATCGCCAGCTGGAATATTTGCATCTTCAGCAGATATGTTTCCTGCTGGCATTCCATCAATTCGGAATTCACCACCAATACCTTCGACGATTTCTACTTCAATCGTTGACCAATTATCTGCTGTAATTGAAACATTGGAAAGTGGGTGCTTGGAAAGACTGTATTCTGAAGAATAACCGATGAATCCTTCTGAGAGGTACATACCCCACCCATAATCACCCTTCATAGTGATAAATCGGATACCACTCAAATCAGATGGTTTGACAGTTGCTTGGATCAGCAATGACGCATTTGGCTCGAGGCCGTCATCGTTAGCGATCTTGATGTGGTCATCTTCACCATTGAATCGCAGTGAGAAATCCGCTCCTTGTCCGACTTCTACGACGCCATAGACTGGGAAGTATTCTGGGTCATTTTCCAAATCATTCCAAGTGCCAGGCATAATGTTGCCCATATTTGTCGATGCAATGTGTACATAATCTGCATCAGCAGTCCCAGTAGGTTGAGCTTCACCCCAACTTCTGTATAGGAATGGTGTTCCATCATGCCAACGGTACATTCCTTCGTCTTGAACATCGTTCAATCCAATCCAAAGGTGGCGACTTTGATTGTCAAATCCAGCAAATGTATCGAAGATCCATTCGTTTTCAATATCTGAATCTACGGTGGTGAGGTAGCCATCCAAAGAGCGAGCTCTAAAGGCTGCATCTTCCCAAGAGGATGCCGATAGAAGGTGATATGTCTTGTTATTTTCAGGATTAATTGCGGTATGTAATACAGTAATTTCCTCAGTTATATCGGCTTGAGTTGGTGATGCAAAGACCAGTAATGTAGATGCTAATAGCATGAATACAAGACTTGGACCGATAATCTTCTTACGGGACTCCATGTTTTTCTTGAATCGATGGTGCTTCATAAGACCATTGCCTGCTGGGTTCATGGTCGATTTTAACCATGGAACGTATTAGAACAGATTGGTAAAGTGATTTTACAATGGTCTCATTGGAGTTTTTTCCCACCAATACGTAGTTCTGTCTTAAGTGGCATCTGATGTTCCCAAGCGAATTCTTTGACAACTCTCCATCCCTTTTCACTGCCTTCGTAGTCTGTGACATCAATTGTTTTATTGCGAGTATTCGCCTTGAAAGCAGCTACTGGTTCAGCATTCCTAAAGACAAGATATGCACTTCCAAAACCGAATCGCTCCTTCAAGACATCACCGAAATATGGTGCAATCGGATCTGTTGGTGGCAGGACAAAGTCTCGAATTGGATTAATTTCTTTGGCGGATGAAAGGAGTTCCTTTCTTCCCCAACATACTTCGTGGAGGTTTTCGATAAGGAAACCTTTGACAAGTGTTTCGTCCTCTTCAAATCCATTGAGGATGGCTTTGAGTTCTTCTGGCTTGAATGGAGTTCCAGAGAGACGCAATAATTGCTTGAGAGTAATCACAGGATAATCACTGACTAGATTTCGAAGGTATTCTCTCCGTAATTCTACAGGGTCGATGTCTGTTCTTGCATGAACAGCCCTAAACCCTCCTCTGAAATCTTCGACGATGTGACCGGTGCGAATGAGTGGTTGAACCAGTTTTCTAAACTCAGATTGAGTGAGAGCGTGACGTTCTTTGAAGAGATTTGGATCAGATTGTGTGCTGAAGAAGTCGATGATGTCAACCAGATCATCCTCTGGGGGAATACCACGAATTGTTAGCAATGTTTCGAAATGCTCGTATGGAGCCCAAACTTGGTGACCCCTCATATTGACACCTTTGTGAAGCCTGTTTGCACTGGCCATTGATTTTAGATTGGTACGGAACACTTCACATCGGCCACGTAATGCGAAATCGTCACGTATTTCTGTGATTGTTTTGAGAGCTAATGTTTCATTTTCATGGCGAGTTTCTTGATGCAGATGGTGTTGATGGAAAAGTGCACGCTCTGCAATTTCTCTTGGCTGAGGGTCAACAACACCACCTCGAATCATGCGCTCTCCGACCTGCTTGAAGCCTATGCGTTCCAAGCCAGAACGCATTGGAGCACTCAATTCTGAAATCGGTTCACTGTTGACATTGGTCAATACTGCAACATCAACAAGTTGATCTGCGTGATTGTCGAGTAAGATATGGAAAGCATCACAGAATTCCTCAAAGTATGCGGTAGGTACATGCATGTCTTTGATTTCAAGATAGTCGTTAACCTTGAACATCAGGACCTTTCCAACAGGATCTACACCTTTGAAGACGGGGAGATACCATCCACGATCGAGTGCTGAACGAACTTCCCAAATGAATCGAGATACATATGGGTCAGATTGTGTTAAAATACGCATCTCTCGATCTTCACGTCGTGGTACTCGAAGGAATTCGACTTCATCTGGAGCACAGTAGAAATTTTCAGGATCTGGAACAAGGGCCGTAACTTTTGCAATGCGTCCATCTTTCTCAAGATTCGCTAAAGCTACGAGGAGATCTTCGTAGTTACGGGAAACGTAGAATCGTAGTGTGCTCGCCTTCACCGGTCCCATTCTTCGGACAACTTCTGCAAGTGCATCTTCGAATCCCATTGGCTCGTATACACCGTGTACCTTGTGGAAAAGAGACAATCTTCGTCTTCTACCAATGACTTCTTCAAATTGTTTTACAAACAACATTTGGCGATCCAGATTCGAAATGGCATTCTTAACATCACGTTCCATTTGTCGGTGCTCTTCACCTTTCGGGAAATCTTGAATCAATTCTTGCCTAGTGATATTTTCATGCGGCGTGAGTTTTGAGAGAACAACTTCTTCCATTGCTCCGACCCACGGTTCTGGCTTTAATCCTAGCAACATAGGGATGTTATTCTTGGTTGTATAGCCCATTCGATTATGCAACAAACGGCCACTAATGACATCTGAATCGAGTTGCAAATCTTTCCAATCTTTGAATCTGAAGTCTTGAATCCGATACAAGAGTTCCTGCTGCTTTTGTACGAATACGTGCTCATTGAACGCTTCGAATACATCAGCGTATTTTTTGAAGGATTTTTCGAGAACTAGATTCTGAATCCATCGATATTCAACAACTTCTTCTTCACCTCCTGTAATGATATGTTCATCCACTTTGAGAATAAATTCAGCTTCGTCAGTCTGTGTGAAGAAGCCAACTGAAATCACGTTACGTGTTTCGAGTTCATGCATAATTCGATTGACTGCTTTTTCTGAAAAAGGAAGTCGATTGTGAATAATATCTGCTGTTTTTGGACCTTCTGAACCAAGCATTTCCAGCACTTTGACTCGCATTGCTTCGTGCGGATCACCGACGCTCATTGTTTTCCATTCAGTTGGTTGTGTACCCTTGAATGAGGTAGCGACTTTGAACGACATCCCTGATGTGTCATAGTCACGCAAATCGATGATTGAATCAGACTTGTTTGCAGCGAGGCAACCGAGTGTCCCGTGAATCTCTGCCATGAATGGGCTAAACCATTTTCCATCAAGTTCTGGCATTCCTGTGCCGTCAAGTTTCGTGATTTTACCAGATTTACAGAGATGTTCGACCCATCCACGGATCATCTCAAGGTCTATTCCTTCCAACTTTTCCTTGTACAATGGATTGTTGAATGAACGGTCAAGACCACCGCCATGCTGCATCAACTCATACAACGTTTCAGGACTGTCTGGAATCGGCGCTTTGTCGCTGTAGTATCGGTCAAGTTGGTCTGTGGTTAGTTCGGTGGCTAATGACCGTGTTCCAAGTAATCTACGTAAAATCTCAGGATCTATGTCCTTGACGAGGAATGCTCTCGTCTTCATCGACATTAAGTCTTCAAACGCTGACATGAATAGACTCATTCCGAGTCTTGAGGGGACAGTAACCTTTGTGTGAACAATACGTGCATCTCCTTCAATGCATGACTGTAAGAATTGATTCAAACTTATGATGTCGATATCTCCAAAGAGAATCTCGTTTTTCGCTTCTCTCATCAACAATGAATTTTCCATGGTCCGATGTCGATTGAGTAAGGCATCTGCTTTTTGTTGGAATTGTTGAGGGCTTATCTCTTCAGCCCCAACACGCTTTGGAATGATCATCGAACGGCCGGCTACTTCTCTAAACCGCTTTGCAAAAATTTGTGTGTTGAGAATGTATCGTTCAATGACTTCGATGTGATTGTTTGAAC